>Ga0068869_100000404_pt1 | contig 23503 bp, 25 predicted proteins | sample KBSMisM52_FD_64676 | JGI IMG/M metagenome (GOLD analysis project Ga0068869, IMG submission 64676) | Miscanthus rhizosphere microbial communities from Kellogg Biological Station, Michigan, USA - KBS Miscanthus M5-2 | ecosystem: Host-associated > Plants > Roots > Rhizosphere > Soil ... | reverse complement strand
ATCCACCATGATGCGGCGGTCAAAACGTCCCGGACGGAGAAGTGCCGGATCCAATACATCAGGGCGATTGGTTGCGGCCATCACAATTACGTTGGTCTCTTTTTCAAAACCATCGAGCTCAGTAAGAATCTGGTTGAGTGTTTGTTCACGTTCATCGTTGCCTCCGCCAAGACCTGCACCGCGCTGACGACCAACGGCATCGATCTCATCCATGAATACGATACATGGGGCATTGCGTTTGGCTTTTTTGAAAAGATCACGCACGCGGCTGGCACCCACACCCACAAACATTTCTACGAACTCTGAACCGGAGATATTGAAAAACGGTACATTGGCTTCGCCGGCAACGGCTCGAGCAAGCAGTGTTTTACCTGTACCTGGAGGGCCGACCAGCAGCACACCCTTTGGGATTTTGGCTCCCATGCTGGTGTATTTGCCAGGATTTTTTAAGAAGTCTACGATTTCAATGAGTTCCTCTTTGGCCTCTTCCGCTCCTGCTACATCTTTGAAGGTTGTCTGTTGCTTGTCTTTATCATAAAGGCGAGCTTTGCTTTTACCAAAAGACATAGCTTGGTTGGTGCTGTTTTGGGCTGAGCGCATCATGAAAACAAAGAAACCTACAATGAGTAAAAATGGCACGATGCTGATGATGAGATTTAACCAGAAATCCTGACCATCCGTTGGAACAACTTCCGTGGAGATCTCTTTGCGGATATTATCAGGCACATCTTTTAAAAGATCGCTGACAGTATCACCTTGTTCTTTGAAGGTGTACTGTTTTGTGTCATCAATGAGTGTGATATTGATGCGGTCATCGCTGACCTGAATTTTGTCGACTTCGCCGGATTTTGCTTCAGTTATGAACTGATCGAGAGTTATTTTTTTTGTAGGACCTTCACCTGGATTTAAAAGCATATATATACCGCTGATCAGCAGTGCGGCTACAACTATATAAATCAATGTGTTTCCGGGTTTGTTCTTCGGCATTTTCATATTAATGGGCATCGTAAACTGCGATAAAAATCAAAGTATTTGTATTGTACTTGCTTCGAGATGAAAGATCAATTTGCTAAAGGGCCTTTTTTGGTTCCAGCTTCATGACTTTTTTGCTTTGGGCGTCCCGACTTATGACCAGAAAATATTGGGAGCCAAACTCCTTTTTTTTTGTGGAATTACCTTCTGAGATGAGAGTGCGGACGCTTTGCAGGTGCTGTCTGCTCATGTTCAGCCCTGTTCCATAATTTTGCTGGTAGAGCTCTGTTAAGATACATTCCTGAAAAAGGGGAGGTAGATTCTTGAAAGATTCAACAAGTGAATAGTTAAACTGGAAGTTATCTGTAAGCCATTTTCTTGCCATGATTTGTAATGTGTTATCTACTTCACCAAAGAGTTGTAGATTTTTTTGAAAGGTCTGTTCAAAGTTTGGATTGAGTTTTTTGAACATGGGAACAATGTTGTGGCGAATGAAATTCCGCGAGAGTTTTTGATCTGCATTGCTTTTATCAATCCGGTACGTGAGTCGATTTTTTTTTAAATATTTGAGGATATCTTCTTTAGAAAGATGGAGCAGAGGCCGCAGAATGTCGCGGTGAACGCCTCCTGTGAAATCCATACCTTTGAGTCCGCGCACAAAACTTCCGCGAGCTAAGTTCATAAGAACAGTTTCAATATTATCGTCGGCGTGATGGGCCGTGATGATGAATGAAGCGTGATGTTTTTTGAGAAGTTTTTCAAAAAATTTATAGCGAAAATCACGGGCGATCTCTTCGGTATTTCCTTTTTTGATGCCCGGTAAAATGGCTATTTCCAGCGGTAATTTATGCTTTTTGCAAAGTTCACGAACAAAAGTTTCATCAGCATCACTTTCCCGTCCGCGCAGTTTGTGATTTACATGTGCAACGATGATTTGAAACGGATGTTTTTTTTGAATTTTGATTAAAAGATGTAAAAGAAAAACAGAGTCCGGGCCACCCGAAACTCCAACAATTACCGGAATATTTTTTGGCAAAATTTCCTTAAGAAATTGTTCAGTTTTCGCAACGGAATTGAGCGAATTGTGGTCCATAAAATTCAATGAAAACTAAAATCCAATATTCTGGCGCTGCATGATTTTGGTTATCAAATCCATGTCATCATCTTCTGCCGCAATATTGCGCATTTTTTTCTGGCATTTATGGCAGATGTAGACTATTTGATAACCTTTTTGAGTATTGTAATCAATGCCAACTGGCTCCATGAGACCCAAACAGGTGCTGGCGCGGTCCCCGGGCACCACATCATCGACATGCCTGGAGAAAAGGCAGAATTTACAGTGATCTCTGCAGGTTTTTAAGGCTTTTGGGTTCTTTTTTTTGCAGTTCAAACAGGTAAAACCCTCGTTTACGTTGATGGGATGGGTGTTTTGATGATTTAGATCTTTAGGGTTCATTGCTTTGGGAGGCAAAAAGTGATATAATAGTATGATTATTTTCAAACACAAACCAATATGGAAACAAACAAAAACTCTTCAACTCCGGTGGATCGACCACATCGTAGCTCGGGACTGCTTGTTCTTTCAATCATTTTGCTTTTTGCAGTAGCAGGCGCAGGTGTGTATTTCACACTTCAAAAATCTGCACTTCAGGAAGAACAGAAGGTTCTGGATGCCGATATTTTATCGCTCCAGGATGAGGTTGATGCCCTCGATGCCCAGAAAGTTGAGTCTGCGCAGATTGCCCAGAAATTTCTGGCTTCAATTGAAAAAGATGAGATCCAATGGTCTCGCGTGATTACACGTATTCAGTCACTTTTACCTGTTGATCCATCAACTCAACAGAGTAAGTTTCATGTTATCTCTTACAACGGTTCTGCCGGCGGCAAACTGACATTGAACATGGAGTCTGCTCCACAGTCGATTGAACCTTTCCCAACACTTGCTGAACTGCTGGCAACGTTTAATGGCAGCTCTTTCTTTGCAAATGCTTATATCCCAAATATTTCCCGTGGTGAGACAGACACAGGTATGAAGGTTTTGTCATTCACATTTAATCTTCAATACAAAGAGGACAAGGCTGAAGATGCAACACTCGAAAGTTTGACCGGTACTTCCGGATCAACTCAGGAATCGGCTGATAGTAAGCCGAAAGTTTCACGAAACTAATAATTTTTTTCTTTGCTATATGGAAAATAAAATGCCAAACATGTCAGGATCATCCTCTCCGGCTATACCACTCATACTTTTGCTGGTGACACTTGCAGGTGCTCTTTTTTATGTAAAACCCACCTGGGATGAGGCTTCCAGCCTTGCTATCGGCCGTGATGACAAACTGAGCCAAAAACAGGAACTGCAGCAAAAACTGACGGATCTGCAGAAGATCCAGCAGGAGTTGAATCAGTCTTCTGAAGTCAGTAAACAGACTTCACTTTCAGCTATTCCGGAGAAATTGGAAGAGGATAAATTGATTCTGGATTTTGCTGATATTGCCCAGAAAAACGACATTGTTATGAACAGTGTAAACTTCAGTGTTCCAACCAATGCTCCTCAAGGAAAAATTGCCAAGGCCGTTGCGAATGTGAATTTGCAGGGTACCGAAGGTGCTCTGATCGGATTCCTTCGTGGTGTTGAGGCTAACTCTCGCAAATTGAACGTTAAATCTATAACAATTCAGGTTGGCAGTCGTGATGAAGCGAACCCTTTGTCCAACTTTAATGTGAACATGGAGGTTTATTACCAGGGTGCAATTTAATAGATTCTGATTCGATTTTTCTTATGTCTCAGCAGAAAATTAACAATAAGGCTCTTGATTCTCTTGTAAAAGATTTTTCCAAGACAGCAAACAAGCGACCTGAAGTGATTTACGGATTGTATAACAGTTCAAAGCAACCGCTTTTCACACGAATCGACGATTTTTTTATCGACCATAGTAAAGTTCCGCTTCAGGAAAAAGCTTATTTTTTCCACCTGTTAGCTGTGATGCTGGATGCGGGCGTGCCTTTGATTCAGGCGCTCAAAATGTTGGCGAACCGTACCAACAGTGAACGTTTTCGTCGTGTGATTAACACGGTTTCTTTTAATGTTATTCAGGGTAAAAAGTTTTCCGATGCTATGGCTCGCTTTCCGGATATTTTCGGAGAGATGGAGGTTGGTATCGTGCGTGCGGGTGAAGCTGCGGGTAACCTGGACAAAATGTTATTCAAACTTTCTGACCAGATGGATAAAACCCATGAGCTTCAGATGAAAATTGTAACTGCATCTATTTATCCGATTGCGGTTTTGATTGTTTTGACTCTGGTTGCCACAGGTATGCTTGTCTGGGTGGTGCCAAGTTTGGTGGGTCTGCTCAAAGAAGGTGGTTTGAAAGAGCAGGATTTTCCATTTGCGACACAACTTTTACTTGGAATCAGCGGCTTTATTACCGCTTACTGGTGGGCGATTCTTTTTGGAATACTCATCGTTTATATGGTGTTTAAGGTTTGGATTGCTTCTGAAAACGGAAGATATCGCTGGGATCTTTTGAAACTAAAATCGCCGATTATCGGAACATTGATCCGACGTGTGTTGGTACTTCGTTTTATCAGTACTCTTGGTATTTTGATTGAAGCCGGTTTACCGGTTGTACAGGCACTGACAATTATTGCGACTTCACTGGATAGTGAACTGTATCGTATGAAAGTGTGGGAAGTTATTGCCAAGGTTCAACAGGGTGACCGTATTTCTACAGCTCTTTCTGATGCGCCATTTTTGTTTCCGGAAACTATCGTTCAAATGCTGGCCGTTGCAGAACAGTCTGCTTCGATCGGTGTGATTTCAGAAAAAGTGGCAGCTCACTATGACCGTGAAATTGATAACTCTCTCAAGCGACTTACGAGTCTGTTTGAGCCTATTATGATTGTGTTTGTCGGTTTTACGGTTGCATTACTTGCTTTGGCGATTTTGACTCCAATCTTCCGCCTGAGCCAACTTGTCTAACCGTTACATCATGAACAGTCGTCGTGGATTTACTCTTATAGAAATTCTTGTCGTGATCACGATTGTGGCGATCCTGGCAGTTTTGGCTGTCTCAAGTTATGGCGTCGCTCGTCGTAAAGCGAAGCTGGATATTGTGACTGACACCGTAGTTTCTATTCTCCGTCAGCAGCAATCTTTGGCTAAGAGCGGACGCAGTGGCGGTGATTTGGAAAAGGTATCACCAACCTGTTATGGCATGATTTTCTCAGAAAAAGAGCCGTATATTCAAACTTTTCAGGCGCCTTATATCAGTGTGGATGAAAGTATTGATGTGAATAAGAGTGACTTCTGTGATTTGCGTGAAAGCTCTTATAAACCACAAACATTCAATGAACTTGAGAACTTTACTGTGAGTAAAATTTCCGTTTTCGGTTCAGAAAAGACCGACTATATGATTGCTTTTCGTCCACCGGAAGCCCGTGTGAGTGCCGGAGAAAATGCGCTTGAGGTAGAGAATATTACGCAGGCAAATGACCCAAGAATTATGGTGACTTTACTTGGTCAGAATGCTGATGACACGACAACATTTACTTTTGATGTAACCACAGGTGTGGCTCAAAGACTTTTACCATCCACACAGGAATCTCCATGAAAAAAAATGTAAAAAAAATCAGGAGTTCCAGAGGCTTCACCTTGGTTGAAGTAATTATTTCGATTGCGATTTTGGTGATGGTGATTTTTGCTTCTACCAGTTTGCTGGTCTCTATTATTCGCAGCAACGCGAATAATATGAACACGCTGATTGCTTACGGCCTGGCTCAGGAAGGGCTTGAGGGAGTGCGTAACATGCGAGACAGTGACTGGCTTTTGAATGCGAATTTTCAAGCTGATCTACCGGATGGTTCCAAACCTTTTGTCGCAGATTTTCCAAAAAATTCCGGTGATGTTCGTTACTACACTTTAGATTATCAATCTTTTGAGACATCCGATTTAGACGTTGATGCCGGGGGATTGGCAGATGTTGCACCTTGGAAACTTAATGAAGTTACTAAGGGTGGCGCTGTAGATGCAGACTATGCAACGAGCACTGATACGCTTTTAGATAAAGTAAAAAGTACAAGTCCGGATGAGGTTCAGTACCGCGTTGGTGGCGGGGAGCCATCGATTTATCATCGTTATTTAGTTTTGGAGCCGATTGAACATCAGCTGGCTGAAGGTACTTCGCTTGGATATGAAAAAAAACTTCGTGTGACGAGTGTAGTGGCCTGGAACGACGGTCGAAGCCATGAAGTCCGATTAAATACAGAAATAACCGACTGGAAACCTTAATATTTATGAAACTTTTTCGACACAATAAGGCCGGTCAAAGAAAAATTTGCCATATGCGATCAGGTTTTACTTTGATCGAACTTTTGGTGAGCCTGGTTATTTTTGTGATCTTTTTAGGGATCGTTTCAACCTCTTATGTGAATATTGTTCGCGCACAACGTGAAGCAAATCAGACCCGCAAAATGTACAGTGAAGTTCGTTCCATTATTGAACTGCTGGATGAAGAGGTGCGTTTGAGTTCCATTGATTACGATTTTTATGAAGGAAAGGGTGATCTTGCCAATGAAAACTGTCAGGCTGGCGCTTTGACCGCTTCCATTTCCAGCGGCCGTACAACGATTTTGGCGCTTTTGAATAAGGATGGTTTGGAACGATCGTTTTTCTGTTATGACCTGGATTCTGAAACGATGTGGTTTAAGAAATTTCAACGTAGTACCGACGGTTCAACCTGGATTCCGTCTGAAGGTTTCAGCGGAACTACTGAACTTGGATCAAAACCTCAGGAAGAGAATGGTTATCGTGCTTTGAACAGCGACTTGGTGAAAATTCATTCTGCATCTTTTGCAATTTTCCCTGATAAAAATCCCTATAGCGATGATCCTGATGTCTATTTGAAAAACGGTACACAGTTTCAGCCAAAAGTTACGGTATTTATGTCGGCAACCAATAGTTCAACCGTGGACTCAAGCTTTAGCATGGATTTCCAAACATCTATCTCTTCACGCGTTTACAGCCGCGCCTCATGAAAAAAATTATAACAACAAATAGGCAGGGAAGTTCGCTTTTGGTAGCCATTCTGGTGATGGGTATCCTGATGACGCTTACACTCGGTTTGAGCGCACTGGTTATTCGTGAAATCAACCAGACAGGTGACGCTGTGTCTGCTGGTATTGCTTACTATTCTGCTGAGGCTGGTGTGGAGAATGCGCTTTTGGATTTACATGAACATTTGCCGGGTTTCCAGACAAAAGGACTGCCCCAGGCAGTTGAGGTGAATGGCGAAAAAGAGTGGATTGAACAGAAAGATGTTGAACCGCATTATGAATATAATATTCGCAATAAAGGAAACGCTTATCCGTATTTCGATCCGGATGAACCGATTTATCTGGAACCGGGGGTAGGTGTTACTAAAAAGTTTATTTACGATGGTAGTAACGTGGATGCACTTGAGGCCACTTACAATGTTTTACCTTTATCAGACACCATTACCATTCCGCTCTTTAGTGATTGTGGCGACGGAACTTACGAAGATGTGAAGGATTTTGTTCTTCAGTATTACGTAAAGTTTGAGGCAGACGAATCTGTAAAACTTGCAGCTAAAAAGCTTGAGGATTTCGATATCTTACGTTGGAAAGTTTTTGGTACGCCGAGTGATGGTGATGCAACTATTGCAACCAGAACCCATGCTATTTCTGACTTTTTTCCTGCTGTAACCAATAATAGCGCACAGACACCTGTGTGTATTGGTTCAAATCCTGACCCTGATCTTACTTCCGGCTGTATTTTCCCTGTTGCGGCTTATGTGAAAAAAGATTCGACTATTGAAGCATTTACGGACGTTTGGAGCCAAGCACGCCAATGTTTTGTAGGTGATGCCGGTGGAATGGTCACTGCAGGACAGGATATTAAAACCGGTTGTACGATTGCTAATTTTATGGGCAGTCACAAAAAGAACTATCTGACGATTACCAACATTGTGAACCCGGATATCGTTGGTATCAGTAATCCACTGCTTCGTGATAAGCGAGCCAATATTTATTATCGCATCTTGGCCAAACGTGATCCTGCAAGTACCGCATGTGATAGTGGTACCGTCAATGATGAGGATGTTATGCCGCGCGAATTTGCCCATATCCGTAGCGACGGTTTTTCTTCTGACGGTAAAGTGAAACAGAGTATTGATGTGAATTTGAAACTGAATAATTTCTTACCGGTCTTCAATTTCACTCTGTATCATACAGATCCGAATAAGGCTCCAGAGGTTACGACACCTTTGCTTCCAGGTTTTCCTTTCACTCCGACAACTATTTAGTGAGGGGAAAGGTTTGACACTTTGGCCTTTTATCGCTTGAATAAGAGGGCTTTCTTTTATGAATTTTTGTATATGTCGAAGAAATTTTATATAACTACATCCATCGCTTATGTGAATGCCAGACCGCACATCGGTTTTGCCATGGAGGTGATTCAAGCTGACGTTTTGGCCCGCTACCACCGCATGATTGGTGATGACACTTTTTCCATGACCGGTACGGACGAACACGGTATGAAACTTGAAACGACTGCCAAAGAACAAGGTATGGAACCAAAACAGCTGGTGGATATGAATGCTGCTTATTTTAAAGAGTTAAAAGAGGCTCTGAATTTGAGTTATGACCATTTTATCCGCACAACGGACGATTATCATGAGAAAGGTGCGCAGAAACTTTGGACTTTGATGAACGATGCAGGCGATATTTATAAAGACAGCTATGAAGGTTTGTACTGTGTTGGTTGTGAGGCTTTTGTTTTGGAAAAGGATCTGGTGGACGGCAAATGCCCAAATCATAATACGGTCCCGCAAAAATTAAGTGAGGAAAACTATTTCTTTAAACTCTCAAAATATTCAGAGGCGATTGGAAAAAAGATTGAAACAGGGGAATTGAAAATAGTTCCTGAGTCCAAGAAAAATGAGATTTTGCAGGTAATTAAAGATGGTTTAAAAGATGTCAGTTTTTCCCGTCCAAAAAAGATTTTGAAGTGGGGGATTGATGTACCAAACGATCCGGATCAGGTGATGTATGTGTGGTGTGATGCTTTATCTAACTATATTACCGGTATTGGTTACGGCCATGATGAAGAGAAATTTAAACGCTACTGGCCTGCTGACGTTCATTTGATTGGAAAGGATATTTTACGTTTCCACTCTGCCATCTGGATCGGCATGTTGATGTCGGCTGGGGTGCCTTTGCCTAAAGCTATTTATGTTCACGGATTTATTACTTCTGAGGGTAAAAAGATGAGTAAGTCCTTGAACAACGTGGTGGATCCGAACGAGTATGTGGGCAAATATAGCGCCGATGCTCTCAGGTATTACTTACTGAAAGAGATTCCAACAACCGATGATGGTGATTTTAGTGTTGAGCGTTTTAAGATTGTTTATGGAAGTGAACTGGCCAATAACATTGGCAACTTGGTGAGCCGCGTATTGGCTATGACGGTTAAGTATTTTGATGGAAAGGTGCCAGATGGTGAGAAGAGTGAAGGCGTACTTGGACCGGAAGTTGAGCGTGTCTGGAAAGATTATCAGGACGCTATTACTGATTTTGATTTAAAAAAAGCGTTGGAGATTGTGGCGGCGTTTGCTTCGTATGCTAATAAATTTGTTGATGATACCAAACCTTGGGTTCTGGCAAAAGATAACCAGACAGAGTTGTCGCGTGTGATTTATACGCTGCTAGAAATGATCCGTCACCTGAGTTTACTTTTATTACCTTTCCTGCCACAGACTGCAGCTAAAATAAGCGGCTTTTTAGGTGAAGCGGCAGGAGAGAAGAAGTTTGAGGACGCAATTAAATGGGGCAACTTGCCTGCAGGTCAGTCTATTCAAAAGGCAGACCAGCTGTTTGCGAGGGTTGAGATCGGTGATGCACAATAGCTTGTGATAACTAAAAAGCGACCCAATTACGGGTCGCTTTTTTTTGGTAATTTTGATCCTGAGAGCTTTATTTAGTCGGTGCCGCTGGTTGGTTTGTAGTCGAAAAGATGAGGGCAATGTTGACTGCGATAGCCCAAGAAATGATAATTACTACGAGACCAATAATGGCATAAAGGATAGTTTTTTTTGCATTTTCCATTTGAGTTGAATCTCCGCGAGAGGTTACATAGCGAAATCCTCCAATTGCAATCATGAGTACGGCAATCGGACCTGCAACGTAAATAAGACTTCCTGCAATAACCTGAATAGTACCAGTTATGGAAGAAGAGTTGTTTGTACCTGCTGTGAAACTTGGAGCAAACCCCGGTTTTAAATGTGAATCCATTACAACCTGTCCAAATGCCATACTTGCATTTGTAAGTAGGGTGATGAACATAATTGCCAAACTGAGCCAGTATTTTTTCATAAAGTTATTGGATGAATAGCAGTTGTGTAACACCTGTTACTACGGCAAACGATACTGCAATGACGAGCAATGCTACGACAGACCACAGAAGAATAGCTTTTCCTTTCTTGATTTGTTCTTCAGCTCCGCGGGCGGTTACCATCATGACGCCGCCAACAACAAACGCTATAAATGTGAGTGTTCCGCAAATTGAGAGAAGCATTTGAATTACTGTAGCGAGAATTTGCTGCCAGGTTCCACTTGGTAATTGTGCTACCAGGCTTACTTTTGAACCATTTGGATTTGTTTCGTTGGGATAGGTGATTTGTGGGATAATAGTATCTGCTGCTGATGCTAATGGAATAAGCGCAACTGCGTTGAACAAAGTTAATGCTGTGATAATTGATAGGAGAATTTTTTTCATATGTTTTTATGTTGCTGGTGGAGGTGCCGGATTCAAATTAATTGAACTGATGATAGTTACTATGGCATAAGAAAGCATGGCTATAACCAAGCCAACAATGGCAAAAGTAATTGTTTTTTTGCCTGCAGAGATTTTTTCATCATTCCCATAAGCTGTAAGCATTTCTACAGCACCGATAATGATAAAAAGAACAGATGCTCCTGCACAGGCGGAGATAACTATTGTTGTAAACAATGGAAGTAACCTGCCACCAAAATCGTTTTCGGCTGAATCTGCATTATTATGTGGAAGGATTAATACATTATTTAAACTTGGTGGTACTATTGGCGCTCTAATTGGTGCTGGATCTGCAGCTAATACAATATTTGCTCCGAGAATGACACTGAGTAAACAAACCATTGCACCGACTTGTTTGATAATTTTAGAGAACAAAGAAGTTGGGGTTAATGGTGTAAAGAATAACTGCGGATAAAAAAAGCAAAACAAGACCACCAAGGGATTGCATGATATGCTGTTTGGCTTCGTCAATAACACCGGCATTGTCACCGGCAGCGGCTATGCGCACGCCATAATAGGTAATCATACCAACACAGACCATACCGATAGTTGCTGCTGCCCAGCGGTATACGAGGCCAATATATCCATAAAAAAGACCCGTGCCGGTTTTTGAAATAAGAATTTGAAGACGCTGACAGTTTTGTCCTTCTCCACAAACCTTCAAGTCACCGTACTGGCTGACACTTTTTGGTAATTCACCGGTAGTTTCATCCGGTTTTGCATCAGCAGCAGGGGATGTTGTGATACGCATACAGTCTAGAATAAAAGTATCTGTACCTGTGGTATCTGCGGTTGATACTCCAGTTTGTGACGTTTTCCCGCCAAACTGTTCTTCCATGATAGTAATAATCCAGTCTTTGGTTTTATTTGGATCGTTTAAATCGGAACAACTAATCGGCACATAATCTGCAAACACTAAGTTTGGAATTAATGTTGAGAAGATCGCGAGGAGTGAGAGGCAGGTTTTGAGGAGATTTTTATTTGCCATATTCGTAGAAAATACTTTGAACAAAAGAAGTTATGAAGAATGCTGAAAAAGCTACTATCATACCCATAATCGCGTATTTAATAATCTCTTTACCACGACTGATCGGTTGTTCTTGACCTGCAGAAGCTACCATCATGATGCCGCCAATAACCATGGCCAAAAAAGCAAATGAACCGATTACAACTGAAAGTAGATTGATCAGTTTTACTATGTAAGCTGGAAGGCTGCTCGCTTGTTTTTCCTGACCAGGTGCCGTGAGATAAGTACTAACTTTAAATGATTCCATAGCAGTAGCTGGCGAATCTGCTGCAAAAACCAGCGGACTAAAATTAAATACTCCAAGTGCAACGACCATAAGTGCCAAAGTTGTGAGAAAACGCTTCATATATTTGTTTTATTTTTTGGGCTTTTATTTCTTATTATTATAACATTTTTACGCCAAAAAAGCAAAAATGCAGTGAGCATTAGCCAAAAGGGGCCAAATGACTATTCGGACCGCTTTTTTCGCAACTTTATGGTGGAGTCAAGGGGGATCGAACCCCTGACCTCGCCCATGCCATGGGCGCGCTCTACCAGCTGAGCTATGACCCCATTTTTTATGCCAGGCAAGGATATAAGAAACGGTTTTTTAGTGCAAGAAGAAGAGCGATTACTAAAATAATCTGAAAGATTTATGTGTCGATCCTCAAAATGTAGCTTTTACGCCTCAAACTCCGGAGGCATGGCTTTCATGGCCTCTTCTTCGGTGATCAGGTCGGCTTCGAGCATGTCCATAAGAGCCTTTTTCATAGTCTGCATGCCGTCTTTGAAACCGGTTTCAATAGCAGAGTTAATTTGATGAGTCTTGGCTTTACGGATCATGTTGGCGATACCGTTGGTGTTGATCATGATTTCGAGTGGAGCGACACGACCTTTTCCATCCTTTGTTTTGAGAAGGTTTTGCCAGATAACGGCGCGTAAACTTTCAGAAAGCTGGGCGCGGATTTGGTTTTGCTGGTCGGAAGGGAAGGCATCAATGATACGATCTACAGATTTCGCAGCTCCACTTGTATGCAGTGTGGCAAATACCAAATGACCTGTTTCTGCAGCGGTGATAGCCAAAGAAATGGTTTCCAGATCGCGCATTTCACCGATCAGAATTACATCCGGATCTTCACGAAGTGCAGAGCGGAGTGCATGTTCAAAACTGAGTGTATGACTTTTTAATTCACGTTGTTCAACAATGGAACGACGGTTCTCATGAACAAACTCGATCGGATCTTCAATCGTAATAATATGCTGTGCTTCGTTGGTGTTTACCTCGTTAAGCATCGCAGCAAGAGTTGTGGACTTACCAGAACCTGTAGGACCCGTAACGATCACCAAACCATTGTTGTAGTTGGTAATTGATTTGAGTGTTTCCGGAAGACCCAATTCATCGATGCTGTATACAACTTCAGGAATCAGACGGAAAGCGGCCGCGATACCTTTGCGTTGAACAAACACGTTCACACGAAAGCGGCAGATACTTGGGATATCCAATGAGAAATCGATTTCAAGATTTTTAGCAAAGAACTGTTTCTGTTCGTCAGTCATGATTTCCAGAATGTACTCCTCGGCAGCCTTTTTGGTGAGGATAGCGTGCTCTTCAATCAAAATAATATCGCCGTTGATGCGAAGAACCGGTTTACTTCCTGTTGTTATGTATACATCGGAAGCTTTGTATTGGAGCGCCGTTCGAAAAATTTTATCGAGCTGCATGGTGAGTTTTTTTAGTTTTTATTTTTTATTTGAGAAATTTTCTGCGCATCTTTTTTAGATGTTCAGATCATCGAGTGAAAGTTCATCACCGCTGTTTTTTGGGAGAACGTTTTCAATGGCACCCCATTCGCTATCTTCAAGTTCCGGAACGATCATAGTTACACGATCACCAACTTCAGCTTTGAAATAAGTTACGGATGCGAGCAGGACTTTGTAGGCCTTGCTGCTGGCTAAAACGCGGAACTGGCCGTTGTCGTATGTGAGTGTTCCAACGATGCGTTTGCGTTCAACCGGACCAATCTGTTTATACACAAAAGATCCATCATCCATGATGGTGAGTTTGAGAATGTCACCCGGAATGAGTTTGGATTTGCTGGCGTAGTTGGCAGGAACGGAATAAGTTTTTTTGTCCGGACCGATCATGTTCTGACCGTCGAAAACCCCTTCGATGACCTGCTTTTCCTCGTCTTCGCTCATGGTACCCATTTTGGCAGCCATGGATGCGTACTGATTTTTACCAGAAATATTGGCGACTTCGCCAAGAAGTTGCTTTGCTGAACGGATGTTGGCTTCCGCGCTGTCCAACATCTCTTTTAACAAGGCAATTTTCGATGCATTGGTCATTGGATTTTCTTTTAAGTTTTATATTAGTTTTCTGAATTATTATAGCACACTTTTGCCCTTTTTTTCAAGCATTAGCGCCATCCTTCTGTTTTTTCTTTTCGAGCATATTTTGGATAACTGCACGTCTTGTAATGCCCACATTGGAGAAAATGCGGAAGGTGAAGACGAAAGTGGCTGCTATATACAGATCCAGGCCTAATTTGTCGCCCAGAAGTGTGATAGCAAAGGAAAGAATGATATTAAACAGCAATCCGGTGATGAAAATGGCAGCATTAAACTGATCTTTGGTCACCTCGGCTCGGATAGCACCAAAAAGTGAGTCCAGGATGCCCATAATGACAACTGCCGTGTATTTGGTCAGTTCGATAGGTATGGGAAAATTGATGGTTAATCCCAGTAAAATGCCGATAGCGATGCCAAGAACTGCCCAGATCATTATTTTTTGCGTTTAAAAATTACCTTTTCAACATTGTTCCCGGATATCCTCAAGTCTATATAGACGAGCGGGGTATTGTAAATATCTAGTTTGGGAAGAGCTTTTTTCAGCTTGTCGAGCTGCGGTTTAATGTCCTTCTCCATGTCGATCATGACATAAAAGTATTTTTCAGTATAGAGATGGAGTTCTCGTTCACGGATTTTAAACTGTCCATACAGGATTTTCATGCCGAACTTTTCTTCGTAGAGATTGATGGCTTGAAGGGCAAAATTAAGTCTTTCGGCAGAACGTTTTGGGTCTTGCAGAAAAGTTGTTCTCACTGGAAGCACCTCTTTGGTTTCTATTTTCAGATAGGGGAGGTTGGGGTTTTCGCCATTTTCTTCTGTCAGAAATCCCTGACTGTCAACGAGGAATTTTTTCTGTACACCGCCAACAGTATCGATGAGGTTTGCAACTGTTGGATATTTTTCGTAGGCGACTCTGATCGTTTTTGGGAAGACTTTGATGATGCTTAGTTTTTGAATTTCCGGTTCGGCGGTTTTGATCTGATTGATGAGATCTCCTTCACTTAATGTTGCCAGATTTTTCCCAAGACTTTGATCGAGAATTTGATTAATAACTTCATTATTTTCGATCACAGTGTCTTCTTCTTCAACTTCATATTTTTCCAAAGTGAAATAGTCGGAAAAAAAGAGAGCATAAATGCTGAAAGCAATGATGCCGATAGAAAGAAATATTGCCAGAACTTTTTTCCATTTATTTGAAGGATTTTTGAGCTTCGCAGGCTTAATTAAAGCCATCGGTGAAGTTTTGCTTTTGCGTCTTTTAATGCGTTCGGGAATGGAAAGTTTTTTCAGGTATGGCGAACTGGCGTGCGAAATATTGCTGGATTTTCTTTCCCCCTTTTTTGGTTTTTTCTTGAAAAGACCCATGGAGCAAAACATTATTGCTTAGCAAATCCAATGGATTCGCCTGCGGGTCTAAAAATAGAATATGCCGGCCAAAGTGACAAGCAAAAGTCCGCTAAATGTGATGACTAAAGGTTTGACTAATTTGCGGTTTCCAAAAAAGTAGGCAACGGCAATTTTTTGAATCATGTTTAGAAATATCACCATCATGATGATATTTTTTGCATCAATGTAACTGATAAGTTTTCCGGCTGTGGTTGCTGTACTGATGGTAATCGGGTCATCAATGGCAAAAAATGCCATAATACTTGCAAGAATGGTGTACCACTGAAGGTCAGCATAAGTAAGAACTATTTTTCCAATGATCAATGCGCCGATGATAAATCCGCCAAGCTTCATTGCCTGGCTTACTTTAAAAGGTGTTTCAAATTTATTTACCTGTGATTCCTGAGGCTCTTTTTTTGAACGTGCCATAAACAGTAATCCGACGATGAGCAGATAGAGAAACATCAAACCGATAGGTGCCAGTACCAGTGAGAATACTTCATCGTTTAACACCCTGATTTGAATAAAGGTGCGAATGAAACTAATGGCGCAGGAAAGAACAATCCCGGCAACATAAGGTGTTACGATATTGGGTGTGGATTTACTTTTTTCGGCGAGAGTTAAAGAGGTCGCGCTGGACGAATACATGCCGCCAAGCAGACCTGCAAATGCGATACCACGCCCTTTGCCGAATATTTTTACAAGGATGTAGCCCAAAAAACTGATACCCGAAACCAGTACAACTAGAAACCAGATGTTGTAAGGATTGAGTACATTTACACTATCAAATCCGGGTGGCGGTGTTTGTCCGGGAAACAGAAAATTAAAAACTTCGTGGTCAAAAGATTGGTTTGGTAGAAGGGGAAGAATCACAAATGTGATAAGTGCAAACTTAATGGTGTCGTACAGTTCGCGATCGTTGATGTTGTAGATGGCCTTATGAAGACGTTGGCGCATGGATAGGATCAGTGTGGTGAGAATAGCCAGAATCAGCGCAAGTTGCATATAACCACTCATTGTCATCGCTCCAAAAAGGAACAGTAGGATTGTCGAAATTTCTGTTGTCACACCTACGCGTCCATATTTTGTGGAAAGATGTATGTATGAACTTATTGAAAGAATGAGAATAGAAGTCAGACATAAAATGAAAACCCAAAAATTAATGGTCTGACCAAGTAAAGCTGCAATTGCACCAAATAAACCAATAAGCATGTCGGTGCGAATACCGACAGCACTTTTTCCTTTGGAAGTGATACGGGTTTTTTCACGTTCCAATCCCATAAGCGCACCGATGAGGATGCTTGCGCCAAGGGGTAGTAGCACACTGTTAACGTCGAGAGTGTTCATCGAAGGTCTATAAAATCTTTTTATTATACCATAAAAACCTTCTTTTTGCGATATCCAGGCGCTTCAAACCGTGTACGAAAAACCCCCGCCGGGGCGAGGGTTAAGAGAGTTTCTTTATAAATGTTTCTTAGGCAACGGCATTTCTTGCTTCAGCAAGGGCTTTTAATTGAGCATCCTTGGTTGTGCGAAGCTTGATTTTATTGCGGCGTTTCCACATTTTGCTTTTTGGGCGGAGGGCTGCAGCTTCAGTAAGACCGTGTTTGTGGTTAATGTGCTTGTTTGACATAAAGTTCTTAGATTAGGGCCCTTTTATATACATAGGGCGGTGAGATTTTAAGCCGAGGAACCTGTTTTCGTCAAGTTTTCTTAGGAAACTTTCTTTAAATAGTCCATATAATTGGGATTTTGCTTTATTTTTTCGACCAGTTTCTTGTCAGTACGGCTTGGGGCTGTGAGTTTAGCAGGGTCAAGAATCTTGACTAGATCCTTTTCCCGCATGAAGTTTTGGTCAATGAGCTCCTGTTTGAGGGTTTTTCCTTTATGAAGGGCGTCTTTTACCAGTTGGGCAGTTACTTTGTAGCCAAGGTACGGGGAGAGGCCGGTAGCAAGACACAGACTTTCATCTAACAGCTGTTTGCAACGTTTTTCGTCGGCTTTGATTCCATCCACACAAAAAGTTCTGAACATGCTGCTGCCGTTGGTTAAAAGCTGCAGGGACCACATGAGGTTATGCATGATCATCGGGGTCATGACATTCAGTTCCAGCTGACTCGATTGAACACCATAGTTGATAGCGGTGTCGTTACCAATCACCTGATAGCCGATCATATTTAAGCATTCGGTAATTGAAGGATTGATTTTTCCCGGCATGATAGAAGAACCTGGTTCAACTTCCGGAATGAGAATTTCGGCTATACCACCGATCGGTCCTGAGACTAAAAGTTTCAGATCGTTGGCGATGCGAATGAGATCATTGGATAGAACACGGAGACTGTTGGAAGCAATCGCAAAAGCGTTCATGCCATGAGTCAGTTCCATGGGATATTTGGTTGCCGTGAATTTTAAATTAGTCAGCTTGTGTAGATTTTTCACCATGAGTGGTCGGAATTTGGGATGCGTGGTGATGCCCGTACCTAAGGCTGTTCCGCCAATACCTAATTCCAGCAAATGATCAAAAGACTCTTTGATATAGCTGTTGCAGCGTTTGATCGCAGAACCGTAGGCTTCAAACTCCTGCCCGAGACGAATGGGAACTGCATCCTGAATATGCGTGCGTCCGACTTTGATAATTTTGTGAAAATCTTTAGCTTTTTTCATAAAAGATTTTTCCAGTTTTTCGAGTTGCGCATAAAGATCGTTTACTTTTAAGAGTGCGCCCAGCCGAATGGCGGTTGGAATAACATCATTGGAGGACTGACCCCAGTTCACGTGATTATTTGGTGTGATCGGTTTGTATGAACCTTTTACTCCGCTCACCTGGCGGTCTTTTTTTGCCAGGATTTCGTTGGCTCGGTTTGCCAGAATTTCGTTGGTGTTCATGTTGAAAGGTGTGCCGGCTCCTGCCTGAAACACGTCCAAAACAAATTCATTATCAAACTTTCCGCTAATAAACTCATCGGCCGCTTTGATGATGGCATTAGCCTGGCTTTTGTTCAGTTCACCCAGCTCACGATTGGTGATGGCTGCTGCTTTTTTTATGACTCCCAACGCGATGCGAAAATCTTTGGGTGCCGTAATTCCACTGATCTGGAAATTTTCATGCGCGCGTATGGTGAAAGAACCGGCGTATGCATCTTCAGGTACTTTGACCTCGCCGATGACATCACGTTCAGTACGGAATTTCATAAGGGAAAAATGAAGGGAATTTGTTCGCCCTTATATTAGCTTTGTTTTTGCTGAATGGAAAATTTTTGTGATTTTATTACGCTTCCGGTTCGTCGAAGTCGGCGAGCTGTTCCGGAGTGACCTGTTCGGGTGCCACGACTTGCGTGAAAATTGGTTGAGCGTAGAAAGTTTGGATTCGTGCTTTGCGCTCTTCGGCAATGGTCTTGAGTGCCTCTTCACTGTCAGCTTCGATACCCTTAATGAACGGCATGTAGATGTTTTGTTCGTCGAAGGCCTGGCTGGCCATAGTGGCAATATCGGTACGAATTTTTAAGATATTGCAGGGACGTTGTACCCAGAAACGCAATGAAAATACCGGACCATTTTCGGTAAACTTTTTAAAAATAATATTATGTTTTGGTGCTTTTAAAACTGCCGGATAGTTGGAAAGAATGCTGTCAAAAATCTGAAGTGCTTTGGGAACATCTGAGGCGTAACCCAGCATAACTTCAATATCCAGACGACGGACTGTGCCGTTGGTGAAATTGATGATGGACTGTGTCATTACGTCGCTGTTGTAAATGGTGACATCTTTGTTATCGAAAGTTGAGAGTGTAGTTGATTGAAAATCGATCTTTGCAACTTTTCCGGTGTAGTCTTTGATTTTAATAACGTCGCCGATTTTAAAAGGGGACTTAAACAGAATCAAAATACCGGCCACGTAGTTTTTGATAATATCCTGCAGACCGTAACTCAAGCCAAGAATTGCAACGCTTACCAACAGTGTCATATCCAACCCTATAACTTTAAGCGCCAGAGTGATTGCAATAACAATGATGAATCCGCTGGTGATTTTTTCCAGAAGATTGAGTGCTGTTTTTTGTTGCTCATGCGTGGATTCAATTTTTCTGATTTTTGATCGAACAAAACCCATTATGACAAAACACACGGCGATAATTAATGCAGCTTCGAGAACTGCAAGAAATTTTTCCAGAATTGATGGAATCAGAGATCCGAAATCGAGTTGTGTGCCGGAATCGAGACCTTCGCCGCTCACATTGACGCCTCCGGGTACGGTTGTTGCCATTCCTTTGTTAGTTTTATGGTTTTAGTTTTATCTAGTTATTTTAGCACAAAAATGGGTTTTCTACAATTCACATAAATGCTACTTTTCCTTTAGTGGCTGCCTTTTAATTGACAATACTTCAACATATAGTTTAATTTATGATCAAATTTTTAATGATTTTTCATGCCGCTTGATCACGACAAAGTAAAAGTAATGAAATTTGGGGGAACTTCGATGGATGACATGGAGCAGATTGAACAGATTAATGAGCAGGAGTCGGCTGATGCACATACTGTGCTGGTGGTGTCGGCATTTAGCGGGGTCACCGATAAACTTTTGGAGATTGCCAAAAATAAAATGTTTGCACCACATAATGGGTTTAGAGATTCGTTTGAGCCTATTATTCTAGATACGTTGGATCGAATTCGATTAATGACTGCGCATTCTGATATGCAGCCTGATTTTTCTCATATTGAAAAATTCTTGCGCGACTATATTGAAAGAGTTACTCAAGGAATTTGGAAACTGACTGACGACAGTATGTTTGCTGAAGGTAATGAAACTCAAATGCTTCAGGATGTGCGGATTGATCGTGTTGTGAGTATCGGTGAAATTTTTTCTGCGCATGCTTTGAAAACGGTTTTGACCGCAAGATCGAAAACAAGAAAAGTTTATGAAGATATTGATACCAGTGAAGTTATATCAAGAGATAAACCTTTTGGAGAAGCTGAGAAGCGATGGGTTATCTATCCTGTTGCGAATCATGAAAGAAAACCACTTATTGAAGTTATTTCCCGTGAGATTGCCCGTCATTCTGCAAAAAAAATTCATGAAGGCAAAACGCCTGTGGTTCCGGGTTATGTTGGTTGGGTTCCGGGATCAATTTTAAATTCGATCGATCGAGGATATACCGATTCAACTGCTGCTTTGACTGCGAGGGGTTTGAATGAACTTGAAGGTTTTCGCGGAAATGTACGTTTTCAAATATGGAAAGAGGTTCCGGGACTTTTTTCTGCAGATCCACGTCTTGTGGAACCTGATTATGATGGCAAAAAATTTAGAAAAGCTGGTGATTTTAAAGCTGCAAAATTACGAAGATCTGTAGAATTTAAAGAAGCGGCTGAACTTTCGGCGGGTGCAGGCATGAAAGCTATTAATCCACACGGGATTACTGCTCTCGATAAAACAGGTATTCCCCTTGAAGTTCGTAATACATTTGAACCCCTTGATAAGGGGACTGTGGTTTTACCTGAAATTGTTGACGATCTGGAGGAGAATAAAGTTGGTGTCCGTTTTGTGAGTGGAAAAAAGGGTCAAACAATTTACAGCTTTTCCAGCAATGAGATGGTGGATCAACCTGGTGTGGCAGAAGAGGTGTTTCGACATGCCCGTGAATTAGGGATAGCTGTCGATGTCATTACATCATCAGCAACTACCATCTGTTTTAGTGTTGAAAGCAAGAATCAGGCTCGTCATAGACTTTTTCATCGTTTGAAGAAAATGGGCGATGTTGAGGTTGATGATAATATGGCTATTGTTTCTTGCATTGGAAGAAAAATGCGTCAGACAGTGGGAATTCTTGCAGACTTAACTGCTGTTTTAAAAAAAGAAGAAATAAATATTGGTCTTCTTGATGGAGATTTTGATAAAAATGTTACTTTTGTGATTGCTGAAAAAGACTATGAAAAAGCGATAAAGGCCTTACATAAGGCATTATTTCTTCCTAACGAGAATAAATAATGAAAGAATAGGCAGAATGATCGCAATAACATCTGTGCCTATATAAAGTATTTCGGCAGTCATTCCGCCTGCATCTGTGATGGAGATTTCTTGATCGCCTACCATAACACATCCGGCCGGATTCATTTTTCCGCCACGGTCATAACTGAGAAAAGTCAGACTGTTTTGAGCAGCGTAAGACTGACATAAGGGTTTAAAATAGAACTCCTGCATGCCAAGTTCGCCGAATATTGCCCAGAGCGGGTAAATAATGCAGAAAATGATTAGCCAGAGCGTAAACTTCCGCCTGTTTTCTTCGATATCCTGATTATCCCTTGCTGGCACGTTTACGTTCATTCTCAGTAAGATACTTTTTGCGAATGCGGATGGACTTTGGTGTAACTTCCACCAGTTCATCAGGTTCAATGTACTCCAGAGCCTGTTCGAGTGTCATAATGAGAGGCGGAGTGAGACGGATAGCCTCATCTGAAGATGTTGTACGCATGTTGCTGAGTTTCTTACCTTTATTGGGGTTCACAACCAGGTCATCGCTCTTGGCATTTTCACCAATGATCATACCTTCGTATACAGGTGTGCCCGGTGGGATGAAGATGATGCCGCGTTCCTGCAGGTTATACAGAGAGAAGGCAACGCTTACACCCAATTCACCACAGATCATTACACCGTTGGTACGGCGACTGATATCACCTTTGTATGGTTGATATTCATAGAAGCTGTGATCCATCAAACCTTTTCCGCGTGTGTCCATGATGAACTCAGAACGGAAACCCAACAGACCGCGGGTTGGAATGGTGTATTCAACACGTGTGTTTCCCATTTCGGAAAGCATGTTTTGCATTTCACCTTTGCGGCGACCGAGCTTTTCAATGATGGTACCGGAGTATTCATCAGGAACATTAATGATGAGTTGTTCAACCGGTTCCATTTTGTGACTGTTGATAGTTTTATAAATTACCTCAGGTTGAGAAACCTGAAGTTCAAAGCCTTCACGGCGCATGTTTTCAATAAGAATTGAGAGATGAAGTTCACCGCGGCCTGAAACTTTATAACCGTCTGAGCCGGCGATATCTTCTACAAGCAGACCAACGTTTGTCTGTAACTCTTTCGCCAAACGATCTTTGATGTGGCGTGTGGTTACATATTTTCCTTCTTTACCGGCAAAAGGGGAGTTGTTTACCAGGAAGTTCATGGAAAGAGTCGGCTCGTCGATTTCCAAAAGTGGAAGTGGGTCCGGATTTTGAGGATTGGTAATAGTTTCACCAATAGTGATGTCGGACATACCGGCAACGGCTGCCACATCTCCACATTCTGCCATAGGTACCTCTACCTGACGGATACCCTGATAGTTGAAGAGTTTTACGATTTTGCCAGGTTTTACTGAACCGTCGCGTTTGCAAACAGCAACAGCAGAACCGTTTTTAATAGTTCCACGAGTTACACGTCCAATGGCGATACGGCCAATATAGTCATCATAAGCCAGGTTTGTTACCTGCATCTGAAGCGGCTGGTCGTTGTAATCCGGATAAGGTTGTACATGTTCAATGATCGTTTCAAAAAGTGGAGTCAGATCTTTGCTTTCATCCTCCATGTTCTTTTTGGCCATACCTTCACGGGCAATTGCGTATACAATCGGGAAATCCAACTGTTTGTCGTTGGCACCAAGCTTCACGAACAGATCAAAAACCATGTCCACAACTTCATGGGCGCGTTCGTCTTTACGATCGATTTTGTTGATAACTACAATCGGACGAAGACCAAGCTTGAGTGATTTTTGGAGTACGAATTTGGTCTGAGGCATCGGGCCTTCCTTGGCATCAACCAAAAGAAGTACGGTGTCCACCATTTTAAGTACGCGTTCTACTTCGGAACTGAAATCCGCGTGGCCCGGTGTATCTACCAGGTTAATTTTATAGTCTTTATAAGTGATGGCTGAACTTTTGGAAAGAATCGTAATACCACGTTCTTTTTC
>Ga0068869_100000397_pt1 | contig 23704 bp, 16 predicted proteins | sample KBSMisM52_FD_64676 | JGI IMG/M metagenome (GOLD analysis project Ga0068869, IMG submission 64676) | Miscanthus rhizosphere microbial communities from Kellogg Biological Station, Michigan, USA - KBS Miscanthus M5-2 | ecosystem: Host-associated > Plants > Roots > Rhizosphere > Soil ... | reverse complement strand
TTTTGATAACGCTTCGTATATTTTCAGGTTTGGGGCCCACGAGACCCAAACCTGAAAATATACTACGCCTTCACACTTTGTGTTCAGGTTCGGACTGTCGTCCTCACTTTTTTCTGCCCTCGGCCCGTGGCCTCGGTTTATAGAGCCTCAACTTTTGTTAATATTTTTATGATGAGACTCTTTATGAATTTGGATAATATACTTTCATTAGTTTTTTGTTCCGGCGGCGCCACCATTGGGGGTGGGTGGATGAGTTGGACGTCGTTGAGCTCGATTTTTAGGAGGGCGGGATTGCTGATGTCGAATTCATGAGCAAAAATGGCACATGAAAATGTGAAGAAAAGACAGGTGGCTAGCAGAAATATGCTTAGGAGTTTGCTGCCATTCCACTTTTTCCAGACGGCATGCGATTTGCTGCGGGTTTTTTGGCGATGAGAAAAAGGAAGAGGATCCATGCGAGATATATTGAGATACTTGCGACCATTATAGGTAAATTTTTGTCCATAGACACGATAATTCCGGCAATAATTGGGGGGACGGTCATGGCGAGGGATTGGACCGATTGATTGATTCCAAGAACTTCACCTTGTTCTCCCGGCTTGGCCAGGCCGGAAATGATGGCTGTGGAGTTTGGCATGATTAAACCATTTGAGATGGCTATAAACGGCATTATAACTAGTAATAGCCATACTTCACGAGGTAACAGAACCATCATAAGCGCGATGCTCAATGCAACTACTGCAACTTTCATTATTTGTACAGGAGTGAATTTGCGGGAAAGAGGTCGCATCAAACCGCCCTGAGTCAGCGCTATCCACACTCCGACATAAGCAAAGATGTCGCCGATTTGTGACTGATTAAAGTTGAAGGTTTGTATGAGGTATACCTGGAAAAACTGTGTGAAAAAGTTGAAACCAAAAGTGATGAGAAACATTATCATAAACATGGCTCTGAGTTCTTTCATCTTCCAGGCTTTGGCGACGTTTTGAAAGCCGGTCCACATATTAATTTTTTTGTAGGAAGTTGTCTGGAGTGTTTCTTTAAAACGTAATGCCAGAAGCACAATGTTGATGAAGGTAACAGCTGCTGTAAAAAAGAAAGGTGTTGCGAAAGTGAACCAGGAAACGAGACTTGAATCTGAGAGTTTGCCGCCGATGAATGGCCCCAGAATGAATCCAAGTCCAAATGCCATGCCGATCATGCCAAAGTTGCGGGCTTTTTCTTCAGGCTTGCTGATGTCGGCGATTGCTGACTGTGCAACGGAAATATTTCCTCCGGTGAAACCATCAATAATGCGGCTCAAAAATAATAAATAAACATTTCCAAAAATTATTCCGGCAGCGAAAATGAGATAGCCGATAAATGTTCCTCCCAAAGAGATAAGTAGCATTTTTTTTCGTCCAATTCGGTCGGAAAGTGTTCCGAGAATTGGTGCTCCAAAGAACTGAAAAAACGGGTATGTTGCAAGGAGAACACCCAGAGCGAGATTTCGAATGGCATCAGGAGTGGCTACAGGTAAAATATTTGAAGTGTGACTCAGGAACAGCGGGGCCATGATCGGAATAATTACTCCGACTCCGAGCATGTCCAGAAAGATGACGAAGAAGATTGAAAAGATGGAGGGTTTTTTCATTGGGAAGAGTCTAAGTGGGCTATTATACACCCTGAACGTTTTCTGTTAAGTATTGCATTAATAGAGTGGCCGCCTGAAGTATTGGGGCTCCTTTAGGATCGTTAAAAAGGACATCGATTGGACCCTGACCAAAATACAGTCCGTCTGAAACCAGCAAAGTGATGCGAACATCGCCGGGTGGGGGAGGCGCCAGTCGCGGTTCTTCCCACGGACCGATTTGCTGTACGACAATTTCACCTTCCTGAAAAAGTTTACTGGTGAGTGGTTTGGATTGATCGTTTGGCGTGTCCCAGATAATTATTTTTTCTGAATGGTTGATGTAACGTGCTGAGCCGTCACGGTATGCAGCTAAAACATCGAGTCCTTCTTCAAGATGGACTTCTATCACAACACCCAGCAGATCTTTATTTTTAGATTTCTGACCGTTTTGCGCCAGTTTGTTCAGGGCAAGAATTTTGGGTCTGGTTTCAAGCGTGAGATCGCCGCTGATTTTTTCCAAAGCGTCGATATTTTTTTCTGAGGAAAAAAGTATGTTCCATGGATATTTGCCTGCTACCTGATCATTTTTATAGAGTTTGATGTCGTCGCAGAAAAGCAGCTCGTATATGCGGTTTGTAGCCGGATTTTGGTATGGGGTGTTTGGGGGCATGAATGGATTATAGCCCAAACCGGTTAAATAAAAAGGTATGAATCTACCATAAATAAGGGACGAGTCTGAAGCGAACTTTCTGGCAGTACTCTTTATATCCTTTCAGGTTTTTATTCAGGAATTTTTCTTCATCCAATAGGCGCCAGATAATCACAAAAAGCATTGGAATGAAGGCAAGAAGTCCCCACCATGAACCAAGTGCCATGGGAAGTCCGATAAGCATCAACAGGGCGCCGGAGTACATGGGATGACGCATGATTGCGTAAGGGCCTGTGGATATGACTTTTTGTTCGTCGGCAACTTCAATGATTGATGATGTGAAACTATTTTCTTTAAAAACAAAAAATACAAAAAGTAGTCCCAGCGCAACCAGTATATCGCCTCCGATGGAAATATATGGTGACATTATTGACCAGCCAAAACGATGATCGATTGCTGGAAATACGATGATGGCAATAAATGCTAATTGGGCAACGAACTGGATAGTTTTTTGTGTTTTTTCTTTTTCTGCTTTGGCCCCCGCACCCATTCTTCGCTCCAAAAGTTTTGGATCTTTTTTCATAAGATACAAAGTGATGAGAGTTACTGATAAGGCAAAGGTGGCCAGGAAAAGCCATGCCTGCCAGTAATTCAAAGTCCAGGCCGGGAGAAAAATCAGCGCAGCGAGTGCAATGATAAAAAATGTGAGACCTTCAAATGCTTTTTTATTTAAATCTTTCATAGGTGAAATAAATTTGATGTGGGAAAATATATTATTTTTTTGGTGCCTTTTTAGAGACGGATTTTTTTATTAATTTTAGTAAATGTTGGTATTGCCATTCCTGTTCTTTGATTAAAACTGCATTAATTTTCTCGGGTTTTGTGACTCGAAAAATCGCCTGTAAGGCATAAATCGCAGGGCCGATGGAATGTGTTCGTACATGGGCTGTTGCAACTGCCTGGCCTGCTGCGCGAGCAGCAGAGCGGGCTGCATTATCCTCACCAACTTCACGCGCGGCGGCATGGGCATCAAGTGATGCTTTGCGGATGACTGCCATTTTGAATACACCTGTTCGTATCCATTTTCGCAGTGTGATAATAGCATTTTGTGGACGGGGATCGTGTGGAAACTGCTTTTTAAAATAGGGTAAAACGCGCAGGGCACAATCAATTGCCCATAGCGCTAAAACTTTGTGGTCAGTTTTTTTTATGAGTTTTACGATTCTGGAATCTTTGTATTTTGTGAGCGAGAATTTTGGTGGCTTCATGACAATTACGAGTTATTGTTCGATGAGTGTCATAGCAGGAAGCATTTTTTTCGTTATGTAGAATTTTAGACGGCGGATGTTGATGGTTCTACGATAGAGAATGTTTTTTGGAAGCCATTTTTCTGACTGATCAATAATACCAATATTGTTGCCATCAAGACATTGAAAATACTCACGGTTAAACTGGAAAAAGAGAAATTTTCGGGTAAGAGTTATTTTTGTGCTGAAAAAATGTCCATCGTCTTTTAATGCTTTTAATTTTTCAGGATTTATTTCAATCGTCATCAGGCGAACGGCGGAACCTTGAAGGCGGGAGAGGTCTTCCGGGGTGTAGCAAAGGTCCAATACTTTTGCGTTGCTGTGGCCGGTGAAGTCGATAAATGATGCCAGAATTGTTTCCATGCCATAGCGTTTTTTACGGGCAAATTTGTAAAAACGGGCGACGGTCCCGAAGTCTTCTCTTTCAAGAGAATAAGTGGCGGGGCGCCAACTTACCGACCATTTTTTTGTGAAATGTCGGAGGCCGTGATCGATATCGACCCAGAGTTCTTTACCGATGGCATATGCGCCTATTACCGAAACGATGGCTTCTACTGAAGCAAGAAGTGCCGGTTGGAACATAAAGAAAACTCCGGCAATGAGAAGACCAAGCAAAAAACCAAAAATTTTTGGTGATGAGTCTTTCATGATGAAATACGGAGATTTTTTTCCTTCAGCCACAACATTGGCGTAATCTTCGTAAGGGAGGAATTCGTAGTGCTCTGCATTTATTTTTCGTGAGTAGGGATAAACAAAAAAACTCACAGCCAAAAAATTTCTTTTGTGAAGAGCAGAGATATTTTGAATTTCGATATCCATTTTATTTTCAAACCGATTGTTCCAGACGATTTTTATACGGGGGATGTTGTGTTTTTGCATGGGTGGAGCTTGATGACAACGGTGTGTTCCAATAGGGAAAACCTCTCCTCAACGAAAATAAGTTCCTTATTTTCATTTCGGAGTTCTCCGCTACAGTTGCCCTCACAGAGCTCGGGCGCCTTCCACTCCGAAACGGTTTTCTCGCTACTTTATGGCGGAGAGAGAGGGATTTGAACCCTCGAACGCCTTGCGACGTTACACGCTTTCCAAGCGTGCGCACTAGACCACTATGCGATCTCTCCTTTTTGATAACGCTTCGTATATTTTCAGGTTTGGGGCCCACGAGACCCAAACCTGAAAATATACTACGCCTTCACACTTTGTGTTCAGGTTCGGACTGTCGTCCTCACTTTTCTACTTCTACATTGCGCCCTCGCGCTGTGCGCTCGGGTTCGGCTGTCGCCTCACTTCTTTTTTCGCCTTCACACTTTGTGTTTAGGTTCGGACTGTCGTCCTCACTCTTATTGCTAACCTATTCGGCTTAGATTTAGAAAATCCCGCCTGAGTGCGGGATTTTATTGTATTGTAATTTTGGGAAAAAATTAACTGTTATTTTTCACGAGTTTTTTAAGAACGGCGCGGAATTTTCCTGGGTTCTTCAAGAGTGTGCGTTGAGCGCGTGTGCTGATTTTTACACGGAGCTTCATGCCTGTTGTTGGATCAACGATGGTTTTTGTTGAAACGTTTGGAAGAAAGCGGCGGCGGGTTTTTCGTTCAGAGTGACTTACCTGGTTACCTGTAGCCGGGCCTTTTCCTGATAATTGGCAAACTTTCGACATAAATATTGAGTGAGGTGATTTGCAGTGTTAGAATGCCTTTCGTGCAAGGCTTTTTAGTGGCTTTTAGGCTTTTAAAGGCGCTAAATGCCTGAGAAGTGTAGCACGTTTTCTTCCTTTTTCAAGCAAATTATGGGTTTTGACCCAATGTTACTGGTCGCTTTGCTTATCGTGATCACGATTCATGAGTTTTCGCATGCCCTGGTAGCGAACTTTTTTGGCGATCCTACGGCCCGTTTGGCAGGTCGACTGTCACTGAATCCGTTACGCCATTTGGACCCGGTTGGCGTTATTATGATGCTCATTATTCATATAGGTTGGGGGAGGCCTGTGCCGGTAAACCCACGTTATTTTAAAAACCCTAAAAGAGAGAATGCTTTAACTGCCCTCGCCGGTCCGATCTCAAACCTGCTTATGGCAATTATTCTGGCTGTACCTCTGAAATATTTTGGCAGCAAAATGCCTTTGGAAATTGCGACGTTTCTGGCGACTCTTCTGGATGTGAATATTTTATTGTTCGCTTTTAACATGTTGCCGTTTCCGCCGCTGGATGGATCAAAGATCATTGGTATGATTATTCCGAAGCGCTACGAGCACTGGTATCATGATTATCTGAACAAAGGAGTTGCTTACTTTGTTATTTTCTTGCTATTTGACCAATTTATCCTGGCTCGTCTGTTTGAGTATTCGATTTTGAGCCAGTTCATCGGTTTTATTTATACTTTTGTGAAGTCTTTGGTGTTCCTGGGTACCTAGTATTAGTGCTATAAAAAGTTTAAGGCCCCCATGGCTAGTTAGGTCTTCTGTAAGCCCAGAAACATTGCTTTCGCGTTTTGAAAGTGCTAGTATTGCTTTACTCTATGGTGCTCGACAGAAACCTCTGTTACTCTCTCTTCACATCAATTAAGGGAGCCTCATTTTACTTCAGTTGCGACTGAGGTAATAAGGCACCCACATTGGATACTGGGGGCCAGTAATCCTGGAGGTTTCAACGGCACGATGGAGTTTTTTTAAATTTATTTTTATCTTCGTATTACTTCGTCGAGAGCCTCAGAAAGACTCGCTGTATTATTCATACAGCGAGTCTTTCTGAGGCTCTCTCCTCGTACTACTTTGATAAAAATAAATTTAACTAAGGCATTACTTGCATAAAACGAATATAAAAATCCGCGTATTACTTTTCATAACCGTTGTTTTACAAAATAACCTGCGCTTCGCTCGGTTATTGCTTATTTTTTAAATTTTTTTTTGAATTACTTAGCCTGTTTTTCTTTTGCCTCGGCTTTGCGTTGCATGTAACGTTTTTCGCCTTCCTTGTAGCGGCGTTTTTCTTCTGCGGTTTCTGGAATGAGGGCAGGGACCGGAACCGGTTTTCCTTTTTCATCGACGGCCACCATTGTCACGTAACTGCTGATAGTGTGACGGGCTTCACCGTGATCTAAATCTTCTGCGGTTACTTTTACGCCGATTTCCATGGAAGTTTTTCCGACAAAATTTACTGATGCGTGCAGTGTGACGAGCTCGCCCATATGAATGACGTCCTTGAAATTTACGCGATCAAAAGATGCAGTTACGCAATAGTTTTTGGAATGTTTGCGTGCGCAAATGTAAGCAGCCTGGTCGATGAGTTTTAACATGGCACCGCCAAAAAGAAATCCGCGGAAGTTGAGATCAGGAGGCGTCACTAAATGATGCAGCGTGATCTGGGATTCCTTGACGGTTTTTGGCTGTAATTTTTTTACGGACTTTTTCATAGTATATATCTGCTAGGTATCCGGAGTGATATCTACAGTGAAAATTATACTATAGTTTCCGGAAGGTTGGTCAGCTGGAATACGAAGATAGAAGTTTAACCCCTGACTTACCGTTAACATATGCGGACTTCCGTTTGGTGCATTGATCAAAGGAACGATGTCAGGAACTTGATCAGCGTTATTATCAAACGGTCTTCCCTTTCCGGTATAGCTGCTGGCATTATTCAGAGAGCCTTCACCTGCAGAAAGTCCAACGAGATCAAGACCGGATGAGCCGGCGGCATATACTAATCCGTTTGGACTGTTTGGAGTGCCGTTGAGATTAGGGTCTAAAGCATTGAGGATCGTTGAGGATGGTGTTTCACCTAAGACATACAAATCACCCAGCAGTAATGTATCTGTTCCGTTGCTGAAGGTGCTGGAAGTGATTGTTACATTAAATCCATCTGTACTGCCTGTTAAATCACTGGCTGTTATAACGTCTTCCGGTCCCATTGTTACATCAACTGTATTCCTGGTTGCAGGATCGTCGTTGCTGAAGCTGTCTTGGAAAAATGATGATGTGAGTTTACGTGGGAAGGAGAATGAATCAGGTACATGAGGTAAAGAGAGGCCGCCGCTTAATACATTTACTCCTAAACATTCATCGCTGACTGTTGTAATAGGTGAGTCATCTACTTCAATATTTGAGCGGATGCCAACACAAGGAACTGGAGTTGCATTTGCAATATTCGATGCTGCCCCCTGACCGTTATCATTTACGGCGATTACACGGAAATCATAGTTTACATAATTGGTGAGGCCGGTAACAACTACTGATGTATTGGTGTTGGTGCCATCAGGGAATGTGACGAAACCGGAGCCATTATCATATTGGATAATGTAATTTGTAATAGCAGAACCGTTATCATACGGTGCTGTCCAATTGAGAGTTACTTGTCCATCGCCTGGAGAGGCTGCCAGATCGTTAATTGCATCAGGTACACCTGCTGATGCTTGTGGAAGTAGATATTGTCCAAAAATATCGAAACTGTTTATATCGTTCCAGCCGTACCAGAAAACTGCAACGCCGGTGCGACCGTCACTTACGAGGAATTGATCAAGGTTATCACCGCCATTATCTGCATTTCCAAGCAAGTAACCCTTTCCAGAGATTCCTAATGTGCCATCACTCTTCAGATGTTGGACGTAGATATTGCCGGTATTGTTGGAATTGAAAGCGACAAAAGCACCTCCAGCACCATCTGATATTGCACTATATTTGTTATAGAGAGTTTCGGCGTCGCCGTCGATCCGCGCAATTGTTACGTCTGTTCCACCCCAACTTGGATCTACAGTGCCATTACTAAGAACATGTGTTCCGTAAGTTCCTCCGAAATCTGCGTCTTCATATACAGACCATACTGCAATCAGACCGCCGCTTCCGTCTGGTATTGCAGTTAGGAAATTTCCATCGGCTCCACTTGCAATTATTCCATCTGTTCCCCATTCCTTATTCCAGTTATCGTCTACTCTTTGGGCATAAACATCCCCATTTGTTGCAAAGACAGCAAATGCACCATAGTTTCCATAAGGAGCTGCACGGAATTGACCGATAGTAGTACCGGCATTACTGAGAAGAATACTTGGACTTTCTCCTGCGCCCTGAGCATCTACCACAATTATTTCTGCTGTTACTTCAACTGGGAAACCTGAAGCAGTATGGGAAAAGGGGACTGCTATATTTCCATCTGCCTGCAACCACATATCTGAACCCAGTTGTTCGGATGAACCACTGGAAGCTTCAACATGTACAGTGCGGAAACTATCTACGCCAGTAGTGTTCCAGTTTGTTGCCACCGCACCAGTGCTATCGAGATGAGTGATATAGACTTCAGATGAACCTAAAGATCCGGCTACATCCCAGGCAACGTATACACCCCCAGCGCCATCACTTACCAAAAGCGGCGAATTTTCTGTTAATGTTGAAACGTTGCTCAGCGTTACATTAATTCCAGTTCCTCCCCATAAGATGTTGCCATCGCTATCAACTTTTTGTACATAGATATTTGAATCAGGAGGGAATTCCGTATCCGAGATACGAGTGAAGGCGATGAATGCTCCGTTGTCGTTTGATGCTGTTGAATAGCTGTTTGATGTTGAATAAGATTCAGGTTGAGTACTCACAGACGTTGGTGAGACCCAAAGAGTTGCTCCTGATGACTGGTCAACTTTTTGCGCGTAGATCAGTGTGCCTGACAAAGTGGACTGAGTGTAGAAAACGATATAGTTTCCATCAGACGTGCGAACTGCGCGTGGAATTGTCTGATCATCAGTACCGGTTGCAATGATTTGATCTGTTGGATTATTCGGGTTTGGCCATTGTGCAGGAGGTCCATTTGTATTGAATGGGGTAGCTGTTACGGTGTTTGAAACCTGGCTTATGCCAATTGAGTTATATGTATAAACTCTAAATGAATACTCAATACCATTCGTCAGACCAGTAACATTTGTTCCAGCTGTGAGATCTGTACATTCAACAGTTACACATGTTTGATCATCGGTTGCAAAACCATCATTACTGTAATGCACTTCATAACTTGTGAGAGGCGAACCATTATTATTAGGTGCACTCCAGGTGAGGAAGACTCGCTGGTCGGCAGGTGTGCCGGCGAGATCAATAATTGCATCCGGTGCTGAAGGAGGGTTTGGTGTTGCGGTTACGGTATTTGAAACCGGACTGATGCCGATTGAATTATATGAATAAACTCTAAATGAATACTGAATTCCATTTGTTAACCCGGTTATAGTTGCTCCTGTTGTGAGATCTGTACAATCGGTTGTTGCGCATGTCTGATCTGTTGCGAAGCCGTCATCACTATAATGAACTTCATAACTTGTGAGTGGATCGCCGTTATTATTTGGTGCACTCCATGTGAGATCAACTTGTTGATCACCTGGATTTGCCTGAAGGTCTGAAATTGCGGCGGGTGCTGATGGCCCACCTCCGCCTGAAGATTCATGCAATTGTATCTGGAAACTGTTTCCTCCATTGCTATCACAACATTGGCTGATATTACTGAACTGCACCACGAATATTCTGTTTGGTGAAGAACCGATAGTTTCGTAACTAATTTCACCACTACCCGGTGGATACATATCTGTCCAGAGTCCGGCTACCAGGTGGTCCACCGTATCTGTTACAGATGAAAGAAGTTCTCCTTCACAACAACGTGAATCTACTGAGGTCACGTTTGATTGATTCAGATAGATAAAACCGTTTGAAGAAATTTTGATCGTATCATTATTTCTTCCGAACATGCTTACAGCGAAGGGGAGTGAAATACTTGAACTGACCAGATCATCACTCAGATTTACTACTGTTCTACTTCCATCCAACGTTACGAGTGAATAAGGTATGCTTGATTCTGTTGGTACTCCTGATCCGTCAAAAGAGAAAGATACTGCTGCTGGGAAGTTTCCACTGAGGGCAGCTTCGGTAGCGGGTGTTGAAAATGAGTTGATGTCGTTACTTCCATTGTTGCCATCGGAAATACCAATTGTTGTGTTATTAAAATCAGCATTTATTGATCCGATATGGATTTCTACTGATGCGCTTGAAGGAGCACTTGGAGTTGCAGTGACTGTATTTGAGGCTGGGCTTATGCCCTGCGAGCTGTATGAGTAAACTCTAAATGAATACTCAATACCATTTGTGAGTCCTGCGACTGTAGCACCTGTTGTGAGGTCGGTACAATCTGAGGTTACGCAAGTTTGGTCATCTGTGGCAAAACCGTCATTACTGTAATGTACTTCATAGCTTGTGAGTGTGAAGCCATTATCATTTGGGGCACTCCAAGTAAGGTCAACTTGTTGATCACCTGGAGTCGCTTGTAAATTTGTTATCGCTGAAGGAGGTCCATCAACAAAATTTAATTGATTGGAGAATTTACTGAGTACCAGATCCCAACCTCCACCAAGGGTCGTGTCATCTGCTCCTGCAGTTGTTGGATAATCTGAAGAGTCTGTTTCACCACAGATGAATATATTGTCCTCTGAGTCGACTTCCAGACCACATGGAAGAGAGTCGTAACCGCTGCCTCCGATGTAAGTTGCTGATATTTGGTTGGTCAGGTCATTGTTAAATTTAGAAATCATGAAATCTGAATCGTTTACGTCGGGATCAGTTTCTTCATATGCTCCTGTGGTTGTTGGGTAGTCTGATGACCATCCACCTGAAACAATGAATGCATTACCATTTGAATCCAGGTCAATATAAGGTGTATTTTCTGTATCACTTCCGCCAACGATGGCAACACGGGCATTTGTTAGATCGTTGTTGAAGCGGGCAATGAAAACATCGTCACCTGGTATTGCTGGTGAACTTAATGGGCCAAATGTATTAATACTGATGGTGTTTGGATTTGCTGTTACTGCATCTTCGAGTTCGGTCCCCTTATAAATGTCTGCAGTGATAAAAATCTGTTCATTTGCTCCTGATCCGAAAATACGGATAGTGTTAGTAAGATCTACTTCATAAGTTGGTCCTCCAAAATATGTTGATGCTTCAAGCGTTGCGAGATTTGCACTGAGACGTGCAAGGTAGGAATCTCTTACACCACCGAATGTTTCCTGATATGAAGGTGTTCCGGAGTTGGCCCTAACTACCGGGTCGGAGCCACTTGTACTGGCACCGTGCACAAAAACTTTACCGCTACTGCTTACAGCCAGCGCGCCGTAGAAACCTTGTCCTAAGTAGGTAGCTGTGAAATATTGATTACTTAAGTTATTGTCTAAAAGAGCTACGTATTTGTTTGAAAATCCACCATTAAAAGTTGGATCGTATCCTGAAGCTAAGTTTATCGCTGTTGTTGGTGTTGAAGAAATGCCATCAGCAGTAATGTAAACGCAATAGGGAGGAGCTGTGGATGTTGACTGATTTACCGGGCAGAAACTACTGCCAAAGGCGATACCTGTTCCCCATTCTCCACCACTTGTTCCGCCAAGATAGGTGCTGGCAAGGGGAGCAGCGGTTAAACTTGGGCTAATTTTTGTAATAACGAGATCGTATGATGTACCATTTAGTGCAGTTTGATATGGATTAATAGTTGCATTTCCAGGGAATGGATCTATGATAGGGTAATCTGTGGATTGGGATCTTGCTAAAAGGAATATATTGCCGTCAGGAGCCATGTCCAGAGTTGCACGATCTTCGTACGAGCTACCCCCAATATAGGTACCTGCTACCATATCTGTGAGGTTCAAATTAAATTTTGCTATAAAATTATCGGAAAAGCCTCCACTAACTGTATCGTATGCGCCTACGGTTGTTGGGAAATCATTTGAAAAAGTTGTAGCTCCTACAAATACATATTCGGTTGCTCCGTCAAAGGCTACCAGTAGCTCTCCATTACCACCTACAAGGGCATTTCCTTCTTCAGAATCTTCTGATCCTCCCAGATAAGTGGATGCAAGAAGCGGATCAATGATGAGCGCTTTTGAATTATCGTAAGATCCCACTTTGAAACCATAAGTGGATTTATCTAAAAGATTATAGGCAACTTCAACCGGAACTTTTTCATTATTTTTTTCCTGATAAGCAACAGGTTTTGTCATAGCAATAGAGCCTCCATTACCAGTGAGCATTTCAAGTTCACCCTGGTCATTTATTTGTAATTTCTCTGCGCCTTCGAGTTTTATTTTAATTTGTGACGGGTCACTTGTTGGTTTTACCGTGAATATTTTTTCCACATTTTTATTGTGAGCTTTCAGATCTACATTGATTCCATCAAAAACTTCACCAAGGGATACTCCAAGATAGTTTGGGATACTTGTTTTCCATTTGCTTTGGTTATTTCCAATGAAGGAACTTATTGTGGTTGAGTCTTTTGTGGTTCCTTCCGGGTTTGGCTCTTTTTGGCCAAGTAAGGTCTCTTTAATAGCGTATGATTTGTCCTTGTCGTTGAGTGCGTAGGTTAAGACACCACCTTTATCAACAAACACGGTACCAATATTTAACTGCGCATAGTATTTTACTTTTTCATTTGTCTGGCCGACGTTTTCCATGAAAGGCATTTCAAGCACTGAAATTTTCTTCTCTACATCTTTTTGATTGAGATTGTTTGCAGGAAGTTCATTTGCTGAATTGAAATCTTTTAAAGGCAGCAGATTTGCACTGAGGAATGTCAGCAGCAAGAGGCTGAATGTGATTGCTAAATTTTGTTTTTTTAAGTGTTTCATATGACTTAAATTGTGCTATCAAACAGAGTGAAGGTCAGAATTACCGTGTATGCACCTGAAATCTGGTTTGCCGGTGCGAGTCTGAGATCATAATTTACAAATTGATACATTGTGCCATTGCGGCCCTGTGTTTCAGGAAGTGTTCCATCCATGAGGACAATGTCTCCATTACCAAATTGTGATCCCGGGTTTGGAAGTCCTGGGAAAATGTTACTGTAAGTTGTTGGATTTTCCAGGTCAGCAAGTGTTGCGGTTGTACCGATGTCACCTGCATCAACCGGTGCGGTGATGTTGCGTGTGCCACTTGGGATAGTAGAAATGTCGTCGTACATGACACCGTTTATTGGTACGGTACCGGCAATACTCGTAGCATCTGTTGCTGTTACTGTATATAAGCTGTTGATAGGAATGATATGTGAGCCATCGGTGAAGTCTGTACTATTGTTTACTTGAACTATAAAGCCACCGCCAAGACCGCCGTCACCCGGGTCACCGCGGGTATCGGTAACACTTAAAAGATCATGATCTTCGCCAAGTGCTGATGGGGGATTTGAAACTCCATTGTTGAAAACGTTCTGGGTAGATCCCGAAGCATTTATCGGATCGAATATGAAGGAGTCAGGGATACTTGTGAAACTTAAAGTTGCATTGCTAATTTCCTGTTCGCCGCAGAATGAGCTCGCGCCTCCTTCGGAACAAACGCCGCCGACTGTGTCAGATACGTATTGAGCGAAAGTGTCTGTTGTTGCGTTGTCGGTTGAGCGAAGCCAGGTAAAGAGAGCGCCGCCATTACCATCACCAATTGAAAGTGTATTAATGTCATAACCGTATTGATCAACAACTGCAGTATAAGTTTCTATGAGTTCTCCATTTGAGGTCCACTGTGCTATGCCGCTTCCATTCAGATGTTGAGCATAAATGTTGTTTACAGTGACACTTTCTAGTGAAGTGAACGGGATAATTGCTCCGTTTCCACCGTTTGACGAAATGGTGGTTGGCGATGATTCGAGGTTTTCCATAAGTTGTGATTTTCCATCTGTTGTACTTGATACAGCAACACCGTTTGCAGCCCACAGTTGATTGCCGGCGCTATCAATTCTTTGCGCGTAAACATCGTTTGTGAATCCGCCAGCGCGTGCATCATTCCATGCAACTATAACTCCTGATGGGCTTCCGTTATTATCACTGATGATTTGTGGGTTTGTTTGATTGAAAACTTGATTGGCAACGACGACACCAAAAGGTCCGGAAAATACGTTGGTACCTGACGAATTAACCCGTTGCACGCCGATATTTACATTGTCACCATTGATGCCGAAAGCTACATAAAATCCGCCGGCATTATCAGGGGCAATTCGTAAATCTCGGCTGTAAATAGTTGTGCCAACCACTGTCCAAGGGTTTCCCGAAACCATTGTTACGAGGGAACCATTGCTTTTGAGCAATTTGGCTGCTTCTACTTGGCCGCCGCTATACACTACGATTAAGTTATTTGTATCCAAAGAGATCATTCTTTGGACGTTGGTTGTTCGTGAGAAGGTGTCGATTAATTTAGGGGCGCCGCCATTCCAACTTGGATCGGTTGTTCCGTCACTAGCCTGAATGTGATTTACAAAAATATCTTCATTTGCTGAATCTAAATCATTTTCCTGTTGCCAAGAGACGTAGGCTCCATTATTTCCGTCACTGACGACTTCGACATTTGTTGCTTCATAAAAGTCACTGCTTATAACTGTTCCTAATGGATCCCACATTTGTTCACCATTGCTATCTATACGTTGACCATAAATTTGTCTCATACCACCCGGTGATCCGCTTCCTTCCCAAAATACGAGAGCTCCGCCGTCATCAGTAGGGATTACTCTGAAAAATGATTCTTCGCCATAATCTGTGGCAATTTGATCGCCATCGCCTGGTGCGCCTGGGTTCCAAAGGCGATTTCCTGCGGTATCAAATTTTTCTGCTTTTACCGCTACAGGTCCACTTCCAGGACTCGTTTCAGTACTGGTGTCATGCCAGACTAAAATAAAATCACCATCTGAAGTTCTTGTTCCTCCTGTACCGACTTGAGATTTTTCAATTGATATATTTGGTTCTATGGCCTGTGCATCCGCAGTGAAATCGATAGTACCATCAGTTAAGTCAGTTCTTTGAATGAAGTTGGTTATTTGTTCACGATCCCATACGACGAGAGCTTCGTTGTTATCTGTGTATGCGATGTTGCCGTAGGATGACATTCCTGTGAACCAGAGTTGATCCGGTTCAGCCGCAATATTTTCTGTTCCGTTATTGAGGCCGGTTGTTAATTGAATTTCCGGTGTGAATTGCGGCAGACCGGATGCTGCATTTACACGTTGAAGATAGAGTCTATTTTCTGTTTCATTGTTCCAAATTACAGTAAAGTTGCCTGCAGGATCTCTTGAAATTTCTGCATCGCGACCGCCCTCATTGGTATTAATAAGCTGACTCCAAGTTATTGAACCGGTGTTGCTAAAACGTACTGCTCGAAGATCGTTTGTAGTTGATCCTACGTTTGGAAAAACTGCTACGGCACCAGTACTTCCGTCATTGGTTACTGTAATTTCTTCTTGATAAAGACTTGTTGAGGAAAAAGTTCCGATAGTTAATGCACCGGAAGTTCCAAAGCTGTTGTCAAATGTACCACCTGCTAAAAGATGGTATGCAAGCCATGCAGTATTTGTATGACGGAAAAGGTAAGCTCCACCTGCACCATCAGATGCGATACGATCTTGGGCTTGTGCTGCTCCGACTGAACCTGGAATAACTGCTTGAGCTGCCCAGGCAGCTACACCGGTACTGTAAATTTTTCTCGCTTGAAATCCGGCTGCGCTGGCAAAAGCTGGACCCCAATACACCATATAATCAGGAAAAATATCTCCGGTTTCTGTTGCTGTATCATCGTTTACTTGAACCATGTGGAGATAACTAAAACCCACACTGCTTGAAGTCGTAAATGTTGCTGGTACTGCTCGTCCGTTTGTCGGCCAGCCGGACGATAAAGCGCCATTGCCATCAATACGAATAACGTATGCCCATTCATCAAAACTATCAGTGCTGGTATTTTGACTATAAGCAATGGCAATACCTCCGTTACCATCAGGAACAGCATCACCAATTGTGTCTGAACTGGCAGTGCTTACAAGAGTTATGCCATTTGGACTTCCATCGTTCCATATGAAGTTACCATCTTTGTCGATTCGCTCACCGAACAGATCGTTTACATCCACTACGCCGCTTTGATTACGGGCATCACTCCAAGCGGTGATAATACCGCCTGCCGTGTCGGAAACCATGCGTGGCATATGACCGATAGCGCTGCTGTTAGTTTTTAACTGAAGTGGAAATCCTGATTGAATAACACCATTGGCATTATAACGTGAGATGTAAATTCCATTGTTATCTGAATCTATCCATTCAACAAAATAGAATGGTGTGCCACCAAAATCTGATCGTACAATTTGTGTTCGGGCCTGTTCACCAGGAGAGTAGGCTTGACCATCAGTATTTCCAACGACAACACCTGTTGCTGGAGACCATTCAATCATAGCTGCCGCATAGGCAATTGACGCGAAAATGAGATTCACTAAAAAAATACTAGTGAGCAATGCTGCGGGTCCTCGAAGTGATCGGGGTTGATGCTTTAATTTCTGCATGCAGGGTTCTGTATTTATTTTTGTATATTGTTATATTGTACATTTTTTTTACTTTTCTGTAAAGTGATATGCATGGCTTAGCCAAAAGCCTGGTCCATAACACCCCAAAAATTAGTTTTATTTTACAAAAGTTTTGCTTGTTTGAAAAGCGGGTTTTGGCCCTTGGTCCGAGAAAGAAATGTGCTAAGATGAGTTAGCCCTTTTGAATTTTTTAAAAGAATTTTTATGAAGAGATTTTTTTCATTAGTAGGGCTGATAGGTGCGAGTTTTTTATGGGCAGCAGGAAGTGCAATGGCCTACATTGATGTGACGGACAGTCATCCATACGTAGATGCTATTTCATATTTTTCATCTAAGGGTTTTATTAAAGGCTATGAGAGTGATTTGTTTCGTCCGGATAAAAAAATGAATCGGGCGGAGTTTTTGAAGGTGATTTTGATGGCAACTGGAAAGGCTGTTCCTTCTGAGGTTGCGAAGAGCTGTTTTGATGATGTGTCTGCAGATGCCTGGTATGCGCCATCGGTTTGTTTTGCTAAAGAACAGGGGTATGTGAAAGGGTATGATGATGGTACTTTTAAACCAGGAAATCCTTTGACTGTTGGTGAAGCGGTCGTACTTACGGCAAAAGTTTTTGAAAAAGAGCTGGTTGGAAGTGAAGGGGACAGTTGGTACAGTGCTTCACTTCGTGCCATAGCTTTGGATGCCGCTTTGCCTCAGACTTTTGTGTATTCAAATCAGCCTGTGACCCGCGGTGAGGTTGTGGAGATGCTTTGGCGTTTGATTACTGAGGTGAATGACAAACCGTCGGCCAAAGCCAGTGATATTGATGGAAAAGAGTGTGTGTCCATGGGGAATGAGTTGCCGGATTCGATTGAGGCGCAGCGTGTGAGAGATGCGTGGTTGAAGTGGATTAATGCAGCGCGCGCTGATGTTGGATTGCCGCCTTATGTTTTGAATGACCAGCTTTCGAGGACTGCTACGGCTTGGTCTAATTACAGCCGCGCGCGCGGTTACATTGATCATAAACGTCCAGGGCAGACCGCTTATTATGATTACTCTAGAATCGTCGCCTGGTTTAAAAATTTAGGATTAACTTTCGAACAGGTGGGTCGTTCTGGAGTTACAGAAAATATCACCTGGAATATTTATTCCTGTCATCAAACTGATTGTACTGATGAACTGATTGCGGCTTCACGTGAAGGGTTTAACTATTTTATGAGTGAAAAAGGCCGGGCGTACAGTCCGCACTACGATAGTATTATGAGTCCGAGTTTTGAAATGATCGGCGTGGGTGTTGCCGTGGATGAAGCTAAACATAAGTTTTATCTCACGGTGCATTACGGAACCAAAATCACTTCAGATCCGCCACCGGTTTGCCCAAACAGCTAGAGTTTTTGATTACAGTGCGTTCAGAAATTGGTCCAGAAGCCCTCTTTTGTTGAGTTCATACACACCCCAGGCGATAATCAAACCGACTGCGACTCCAAAAATTTTTCCAACTCCCGTGTTTTTTGCCGGGGAGATAATTGATCCGCTTCGACCCAACGGGTTGAGTGGACCACTTTGAAAGTATTGCTGATTTTGTGAATTAATCGTTGGTTGTGACCTGATCAGATTTGGATCATTTTTTGGTTGGTTGTTGTTGAGGGCATTGGCCAGAGAAGAACTTTTATCGTCTTCGGCAGCTTTGATGGGTTTTGGTGTTACGGTAACAGTTGGATGGTTTGGGTTGGCTTTCAGGATGCCACTGTTCAGGAGACCTGTAAGGGCGGCCTTCATTTGCGGATTGTTGTCGGCAAATTGAGCGAATGATGCCATTTTTTGTTTTATTTTTTCCTGCATTTCAGGTGACAGGTTTGAAAGTCCTTTATAGTTTTTACCGTTTATATTTAGAAACATCTGCGTAAACCCTCCACCCTTGCCCGCTATTTTAAGAGCGTTGTCGGCGATATCCGGCATGCCGTTATTGTCACTGTCCGCCAGTATACTTTTGAGATTGTCCGGCAACTGGTCAGCATCCTGGATGAGTTTTTTGTTAACGATGATCTTTGGCTTCATAATGTGAGATTAATAGCATAGCTGTCACAACTTTTATAGCATATATTAGCCCAGTTTCCATACTTTTTATGTGGAATGCGGGTCTAGATTTTGATTTTGAGAATTTGCTGCCAGTCCGCCGTGTAGTTTGGTGAACGAAACTCCTGTTTCATGCGCCACGGCTTTTTGAAACCGGTGGAAGCAAAGTTTACACAGTGACGACCGTTTTCTAAATTAATACTATCAATCAGTTTAAGAAGTTTTTGTTTTTTCTGACGAGCCGGATCGTTTTCAAAAAGATTGAGTTGATGAAAACTTTCGGGGACGAATTTACTTAAAGCAATGCCGGCTTTTTTGTACGCAACATCCGGTTCAAAAATTTTTTCCAGTCCGATGTGAGCAGCTTTAATAAGTGTGGGTGTGTGATTGGTCGGTTCAGGGAGAACGGTGGTGTGACTTTTTCCAAAATAAGATTCCGTGTGAAGACTGCTGCGTGCGTAGACGGTAACAACATTGGCCATGGAGTGTTGAGAGCGTAATTTTTCTGCAGCACGAGCCATGTATGACGCTACGGCCTCTTTAAGTTCAGAAAGTTTTCTGACAGGTCTGCCAAAGGAACGACTGCTGATAATATGTTTTTTGGCGTCGTCTAAATCTTCAATCTCCATGCAAGCAGTTCCGCGAAGTTCGTAGACCATGCGTAGTCCGGAAATAGTTAATTTTTGTCTGATCCAGTCATCAGATTTTTGAATGAGATCCCATGCGGTTTCTATTCCGTACACTTTGAGTTTTACACTGCTGCGGCGTCCCACTCCCCACACGTCACCGACGGGAAGTTTTTTTAAACATTCTTCTGTGTTGTGTTCATTCAGTTCTAAAACACCTCTGTATTCAGGATGTTTTTTTGCCAGTTCGTTGGCGACTTTGGCCAGCGTTCTGGTTTTGGCGATGCCAATGGAAACCGGCATGCCTATCCACTGTTTTACATGGGTGCGGATTTGGCGGCAGTAGGTTTCGAGGTCTTCGATGAACTCATTATTGAGAGTGAAAAATGCTTCATCAATGGAATATACCTCAACGTTTTCTGACCATCCGTGCAGGATGGCCATTGTCCGTGCGGAGAGATCCCCATATAAAGGAAAGTTTGGTGAAAACACATGTACCTTGTGCTCTCTGAGCAGATGTTGCCATTCGAAAAACGGCTGACCCATTTTTATGCCAAGTGCTTTGGCTTCGTTGGAACGGGCAATAGCGCAGCCGTCGTTATTGGAAAGAACGACGACAGGTTTACCCCATAACTTCGGATTGAACACGCGCTCGCAGGATGCAAAAAAGTTATTGCAATCCAGCAGCGCAAAAAGTTCTGACACTGCTGCAAATTAAAAATTATGAATTACACTTGTCACCACACCCCAGATTTCAAAATTGGTTTCACTCGTAATCAGGATGGGTTGATACTTGGGATTTTCTGCAAGCAGCCAGGTTTGGTTGCCGCGCTTGTGTAATGTTTTTACTAAAAATTCTCCATTCAAAACTGCAATTACTACGTTGTTGTTTGAAGGCTGGAGTGATTTATCCACAATTAAAATATCGCCATTTTTAATTCCGGCGTTGATCATAGACAGTCCTTCCACGCGTACAAAAAAAGTTGCGGTGGGATGTTTGATTAACAGTTCATTCAAATCCAGATGACGTTCGATATAGTCATCAGCAGGGGAGGGAAATCCCGCGGATACCGGTGATGCAAAGAGAGGCAGTCCTTTTTTAAGCGGCGCCGCAAAAGGTTTGCCAGCCTCGATGGTGAGGATAGAGAGGGTCATATATAGATATATCAACTATGGTGAGTATATACTCACCATATAGAAAAAAGAAGCTTTATTTAAGCCAAACTTCTTGCCTAAAACCTCTATTTATTATCCACCACGTAATAAACTTTTTCCTGGTAACGTTGTTCACGAGGAAGAACTTTTTCAAAGCGGCGGCGGATGGTGTCGATGTCTTTGCCTACAATTACGGCCGCGCCGTTTAAAGCGAGTGCGGCTTGAATCATGGGGCCGTCGGTACTTGGTGAGTCGCCCAGGGCCAAACCCAACATTTTATCGCGGTCGTTGGCGAAATCCATAACAGCTTTGGCTTTGCGGTCGCCGAGGATGGGTTTATTTCTGACGCGGGGGTGGAGGGTGCCGTCTTCAGCGGCGCGGAGCCAGGTGCCTACAACCAGTGAGCCGCCTTTTTTGATGTAGCGTTGTTTGTGCATGAAATCTCCGTAATCGGATTCGGCGACTGCGGTTTTGGCAATGGCCTTGAGGTTGCCGGTGGCGACGACGGTTGGGATGTGGAGATGGGTAATTAAATGACGTGTAATTTTTTGAACATCGAGTACGGGCTTTACCAGTCGATCGATCTGTTTGAATGGTGATTCATCGCCGTGAACTTCACTGATGCGGTCTTCAGTTACAATTTGATTGGCGCGAACATGGTTTTCATCATGGATGCCCAGGTCCAGAAAACGGCCTACCGCTGTACGTTGACGGCGCATGACTTTTTGAGTGAGGTTGTGGATTACACTCGGATCTTTGCCGGCAAAAAAACGTGTGCGCATTAAAATTTCACCGTCGAGATATTTGGAAAGCACAGCATCGATCATAAAAAAGATGCGGTCGAGTTCCACCATTTTGCGGGCAAACTCTTCGATGAGAGGTTGTTCACCGTTTGGTTCGGGTTTGGTTTGAACAACGGTCTGGATCATGTCGTAGAGGTTCATGATGTCCTGTCCCAGATCCAGTGCCAGGTCGCAAACAATCGGTTTGAGTTCAGGGATTTCATTATTTTTTCCACGGCGCAACAGTTCACGATATTTTTTTGGAAGTAAAATGCGGCTGAACTCTGAAGAACCCAGCTCCCAAAAATGCGGGTCGGCAAGTTTTTCTAAAAACACTAAAGGTCCCAGATCGTTTTCGAACATGGTGTTGTCCATGTCGGTTGCTGCCACTACTTTGGCGCTGCGGCCGTTGCTGAAGCTTTGATCACCGATCTCTTCCGGGGTGATTTGATTGCCGTGATGATCTAGGAGTGCCATAAGTTATACAGAAAGGCGCGCATAATAGAATATATGGGCAAAAAGTCAACGGCTATGTGGATGTCCACCGCGTTGGAATGGCTGCAGAGAGCTCTTTATTATCCCTTTCGGGCAAAACGGTCTAGAACCAGAAACCAGCTATATTTGACGAGTTTAGGGACGTGTTTGAGTTTGAGGACCGTCCAAGCCAAACTCTTTCTTTTTTCTTTACTGTCACAAAACTGTTCTAAAAAGTTGGCCTTTTCGGATTCGATAATTTTGTACATCTGGGTGAAGGTGCGATCACGTTTCATCTGATCCCAAATGAAACGGTAGGCGACCTGCTTTTTGTAGTAGTGAATAAGAGCGTGATGTTCGTTCATTTGCGGTTTGAGTTTTTGCAGGGCGTAGGGTTCGCCGTTTAAAAATTTGGTGATGACCTGCGCGCCTTCTTTGCCGGAGATCACAGAACCTTTAATGCCATCTGCGGCGAAGGCTCCGCAAAATCCACCGGCGTCACCGATGAGTAATGTGTTGTTGTGATGAGTGTTTTTTACAACGCCGCCGATTGGAATGTGACTGCCAAAAACGTAATCAGGTTTGTTGGGATCGTTCGGCATGGTGATAATTCCGCGTCGTTGCAGGAGGCCTAAAAAACGTTTGAGAAGTTCGTGAATTTCGCCGCGATCTTTGGGAAGTTTGGCGATGCCAATGCGGAAAGCTGGCTTGCCGTTGAGCTTGGTAGGGGACAGCCATCCGCCATAACCGAGTGAGAATTCGCCGAACCAGAAGTGATAAATTGTTTCTTCGGGGATCGGGCCCAGGTGAACTTCGCCATAATGAACCTGTTCAAAACCGAATAAGAAATTTTTGTTGCGACTGAGTCCGTTGATGACTTGAGCGACTTTGGAATTTCCACCATCTGCGCCTACTAAAAATTTGGTTTCTACTTGATAAGATTTTCCCTGATTTAAAAGTGTGATGATTTTTGGCTGATCTTGATTGTCGACATTCATGAAGGCTGTGGAGGTCCGCAGAGTCACGTTTTTTGGCAGTGTAGCGGCCAGAGCTTTGACTAAAGATTTTGTATCTGTCTGAAAGATCCACGGATTTTTTGTTTGTGAAATAAACCAGTTATCATAGTTGGGTGCAACCACAACAATTGCAGAGATGGGGTTAGTGATATGATCGTCGATCGGGAAAAATGTTTTGAACTCTTCACGAGTGTGTTCGGTGATGAGGCCTGTGGATTCGACTGTTGCGCCGGCTGTAGGTTTTGCATCAACTATGAGAACTTTGAGGTTGGGAGGGAGGTGGTGTGCGAGGGTGAGACCTGAGAAAGAGGCACCGACAATGACGACATCAAAAGATTCCTGATTATTGGTCATTTCAACTGGTTTTATTGAGTACTTGAGTAGATAACTGTAGTATTTTTGATGGTATTACTTTTTGAGGTTGCACGATATGAAGGAGAGTATTGTTTTGGTTCACGGTATTGATGATACAGCCAAATGTTTGCATAAGATGGCTGTATTTTTTAGATCAAAAGGTTTTGAAACTTTTGAGTTCGAGTATAAACCAAATGATGGGTCGGCTCCAATGGAGGAGCTTGCGGAGCATTTGAAAAAGTTTGTGGAAAATAAAATTCCGGCTGGCGGAAAAATTTCTCTGGTTGGCTTCAGTATGGGCGGTATTATTTGCCGGTACTATATTCAAAAACTGGGCGGGGATGCGCGTGT
>Ga0068869_100000394_pt1 | contig 23790 bp, 37 predicted proteins | sample KBSMisM52_FD_64676 | JGI IMG/M metagenome (GOLD analysis project Ga0068869, IMG submission 64676) | Miscanthus rhizosphere microbial communities from Kellogg Biological Station, Michigan, USA - KBS Miscanthus M5-2 | ecosystem: Host-associated > Plants > Roots > Rhizosphere > Soil ... | reverse complement strand
CTTAACTTTAATAGTTTATTAATTGCATCATCCAAATCTTCCATTTGAACTTTAAATTTTCCATCTGTTACGTGATAACCATCTGACCAAGTTTCATAGTTATGATATGGTCTAGTATTAAATAACTCAAACCCACAAACTTTCTGAATAATCAATTGTGTTCCACTATCCATTCCAAATGTAAATTTTTGACGTAACATTTTATCAAATGGATCTAAACTATCCCAATTTTTATTTGGCATTAAATCACCTCAAAAACGAGAGCGCGCATCATTAATTAGCTAATACTCCTTTAATAGGAATTAGTAATAACGATGCGCGCTCCTATCCATCATTATGATTCGTGTGGCTGTTTCTTTTGTGTCAGCAAAGAACTATTGAGCTTTCGCTTATTCGCTCCGCCAGAAGCAAACTAGAGAAAACATTTGTCAGAATCACTTTGATGAATCTTCTTCATTCTCTTCCTCTTCAACTTCTACATCTTCCTCATCATCTTCTTCCTCTTCTGCATCAACATCATCATCTTCTTCAATCGATTCTTCAGGTTTTGACATTTTTATTTCTCCATTGCGATTGCTGCATTAGCTGTCATTACACATTCACGCAGCTTACGAATTGCAGCAGTTTGATCTGCGCTGGATGGTGTATTGTTCACGATTACATCTGCGAGAGCGCGCGCAGTATCTCTGATTAGCACATATCTTTCTGGTTGATTTCCTTTGGGAGCATGATATGTGAACCAGTCATCTAATTCTTGTGGTGTAATAGGCATGATTCACTCCTAAGAACGCAATTTCCGATATTTATGATTGATTCGATTCACAATCCTACCCTCATAAGTATCATTCTCAATGAACACTTCAAGTTCCTTACCCTCTGCAACCTTTAATTCCATTCTCGTACCAGGAGTAACTTCTGCTCCCAATGAAGAAAAGAATCCAATCATAAATCCCTTAGCCTTAGGATTATCATTGAAATTCCATCCAGCAGGAGTAGGAACTCCAGCAAATTCTTCACTACCATTATCAGCATTCTTGATAATAGTTCCTTCAAGAGGCCAAATGGTAGTTGTTTCAGGATTAGTCCCTGTTGATGGTTTCTCTAATACTCTATCTACTCTTACATGATACCAGCCGGGTACGACGATTTTGTTGCGGAGAATGTCTTGTTCGTTGAATGTGATAATTGGTGACATGATTTTCCTGTGTGATGTTAAATGGTTTGTGAGTTAAGTTTGTTAATTGCTGGCAGAATCCACTTATCATAAAGTGGTTGATCACCAAATACAATTTCATTTGGTAATGGTAGGCTCGTGCGCGCGAAATCATCTCCTGTGTGAGTCGTCAATAATGCATAATCGCCTCCTTTATCTGCATCGAATGACTTTTTGATGTTAAAATGGTAAACTTCTTCGCAATATGCTGGAATTTTAGCTGCTACCTTTTTACTTGCCGTGACGATAGTGCGCGACATATGAGTTACGCCAGCGACGGATTTATATTCTGCCTGTATTACATGAGCAATAAGGATGATATTGACTTTATGATACTTCCCGATATCTTTTGTGAGCGAAATAAGTTCCTGTAATGCAGCAGCTTCAGCATTATAATCTTCCAATTCGTTTACCACAATTCCTGCAATTCTTTTTCCAGCTTCGCTACCAGAACCGCGCGTGGTTCCGCGTTTCAATTTCATTGTTTGATTTAATGTGCAATCGCCACATGATGTAACTGAATCCGCTACTATTGTTTTGTATGGGCAATTTGTTTGTAATTGCTCAAGTTTGGCGCGCGCCTTCGACCAGTCATCATAATCCTCATATGTCACAGTCTTAGGATCAATCTTCCAATTTCGCATTGGCAAAATGAGAGATTGCATCTTCTTATCCCACGATAGCCAGAATTGCGGGCCGGGATATGATAATGCTTCTGTTGATTTTCTTGTTCCTGGCTCTCCTTTGAACATGGAATAAAGTGATTCAATTTTTGACTGTGACATATCAGGCATAATTATCTCTCAATTGAAGATACAATGAAGTAGCGTTTCCATAACATTCTCCAAGTTCTTTGAACTGAATGTATTTGATGTCCACTTCTTAGTAAAGAATCTAGAGTATTAGATAGATTTTTCTCACTTACATATTGCCAATGACTTTCTAATCTAGGATTCCAATTATTCATAAAATTATCTCAACTTAGCAGCAAACAAGAAAAGAAAATAAATTTCAGCTAGTAATGCTCCTAACAGCAAAACTTTAAATATGAAAATTAATCTTTGAATCATTCAATTACCCATCCTGGCGATTCATAATCGCAATCTGTACAATGCAAATACATTCTTGGTGGATCAAAAGTGAGAAAATCATTCTTGTGAAATAAGTGATGGATCATTAAGTTCCAGAAATTCTTTAAGTTTATCATGTAAATCCTTTTCCTTCCTTTCGACACAATTTAAGCAATGTGGCTTTTTCAATTTCATTGATCGCGCGTCAAGTAACATTAATTCTGCACAACGATTACATTCACACGCGCGATTCTTTGCTAGAACATATGGAATATAATAGCTGCATTCTGGTTTATTACATTTGAATACTACATAATCCTTCTTCTTCCCAATATTAACTTTTGTAAATCTATGAATATGCTTGTTTCGGCTCACGGAATCTATTCTCCTTTTACTTCAGTTTTTGAGTTATTAAATATCTGAATAATGGATTCTATTTTGGCAACATGATTTTCATAGCCTTGCACAATTTCTAAACAAGTTTTACCGCTTTCTCTATATTGCTTATTCATATCTTGAATTGAAAGACCACGAAATGCTGCTTTCGCGCGTTCTAGATCATCGCCACGATAATTATATAACACTCTTAAAATAGTATCATATTGTTGTTCTGTCATAGTTGCATTAATTTTAATCATAATTCTCCTCAAAATTAATCATTAGTAACATCCCAACGAGTTCCAACAATGAAATTAAGCCTCAACTCTTCTTCCCTCATACCAGTATCAGCTTCACATACAGACTTAAACGCACACATTCCATATTTATTCTCGCAATGAGTGAAGTTAGGCGGCCAATGTCCACTTTCTGCATATACTGTCATTAACTTTGCATAATATGGAACTATCATCTGGCTCCATTCAGTTAATCTGTCTAGGCTATATGTTATTACTGGTCTAGTGAATTTCTCGCTCGCTTTCAGCGAGCTTTGTAATCCTATTTTGTTGATGATAACACCTCTAGAGTTAGAAGTGATACATTGTCCCATGAATTGATTATTAAGTGACAATGTATCACGTCTCTGCTTCATCGTTTTATGATCCACGGGATAAATTCCATTATTTGTATCCACTGTTAAATCGAGTTTGGACTTCCAAAGAATGCGAATTTCATCATCTTCATAAATTAATGCATGTTTTACAAATTCTACATCGAGTGGAATCCAACTATCAGATTTATAATAATCGAAATATTGCTGACATGTATCGAACGCGTAGTTATAACCTGTCTGATATCCATCATTATCTGCTGGAGTATTTTCTACACCCGGATATTCATTAACTTTATGACCGCATATTGGTTTACCTTCTTGATTGAATCCTGTGCAATATGGGCAGGATTTGACATATAATAATCCTGCTTCTAATCCTTTTTTGATTGCCTCATCGCGCATTTTACCAGCCGCGAGGGATGAATAATAGAGTTCTAAAACTTTATGAATTATCGATCCGATTTCAAGAGAATTACTTTTTCCGCCTATAGGTTGCAAGTTGTGATTATATCTGAAATCGGTCAAGCGCGCACAACTCATTAAACTCGATAGGACTGTTGCATCAAGAATTACGTTTTTCTGAGTCATAATTCCTTAATCTGTAAATTTCATCTTCTAATCTAGCAATATGCTCATTAGGCCATTTTATGAATATGCAATAGAATAATTGACCCAAACAATATATACCTACTATGCAGTATAGCAATCCAATAGGATAGAGAATCTGATTTAAAAGAGTCATTTCTGAATCACCCAATCAATAGTAACATTCATAGTATCAGGTTCATTATCATAATTCCCAAATGATAAAATCTCATTCTTCAGATTCTCTACCATCTGGTCAACTGTATAATTATTTGTAGATAGTTTAGTTTCATCGATTTGGATTGTCAGATTTATTATTGTCATTTTTCTTCTTCTTCTCCAAATAATTCTTCTAAATAATCTACTAGTACTGTTCTTCTTCTATTCAAATTTCCATGATCTAAATCCATGTTAATTGTAATTTTAGATTTTTCTTCTATAAATTCTTCTAAGAAATCTACTAATGTCATTATTTGATAAGTTTTAAGTTTCATCTTTCTTCTCCTTCTTATCATCTAATTTGATAATAAATGATTTAGAACAAACTTTGCAAAAATACTTATTTGGCATTAGCTGTTCTATCATTGATTCATCGCTATTTTGACAGTTTGGGCATTTCATTTGTTTGTCAATCCTAATTTATTAAGATAATCTCTGTGAGCTATGCATGTCATAGCATCACATAATAGCCAATTCTCGCCATTATGCCGATGTGCATTATCAAAATGATTCAATAAATGATATGCAGATGCAATCTCAATATAACCCTTTCGGAGCTGCTCAAGTTTAATTCTTAATTCATTTGATTCTTGATTTGATTTATCAAGTTCTCGCGCGATGTTGGTCGTTAATAGTTCATCGAATGTCATATTTTGTTCCTTTAGCATTCTTGTCATTGCTCTTGGAAAATTACCTAGGACTTCATTTAAGTTACCAGATTGTATTCCTGTACTACATATAAGATTAAATGGTAAATCTGATTCTTTTACTTCTAACTTCAAATCAAAAATGTATTCTTTATCTATCATGATTTTTATTCTCCATCGATTGAATCATTAAAATCATAACTTCATTCTTCAATTCATTAACATCTGACATCTCAATTCTAGATTCAACTGATTCTGTTTCAAAATAAATACAATCACATTTCAAACATGGACCGTCGCCAAAATTATAATGTTCACTTGCTAGATGATCACAGTAATAACATTTCATGATGGATTCTCTATCATTTCTATTTCGTTTCTTACCTTTATCAAAGTAGCTTCTAATTCTTCTTGATTGAAGTTATTTGGATCAGCAATACATTCAATAGTCATTGGCTCTTTCAATATTTTTAATCTTCTCAATGCTTCTGCTAAATCTTTGCTAAACTGTTCTGTTACTTCACCGTAGAATTTGACAATCATTTCATTCCTTTCGCAGAATTAATAATTGATTGAGCCAACTCTTTAATCATATTCACATTATTCCATCCTGGCATTTCACCATTATTCATAGCTGAGTGAAATGCAGCTCTTTTAGCTTCAACTATGTTATGAAAGATATCATCCACTGAACCATCAGCTAACATATAACTTGCTGTAACTGCTGATGCTTGTTGACCAATTCTAATAAATCTTCCTTCTGCTTGTTCCTCATTAGCAGGATTCCATTGTCTTTCATGCATTATGCAATCGCTGCATGTTTGGAGATTTAATGATTCTCCAAATGCTGTAGTTGATGCAACCATTATTCTGTAATCTGGTGAATTGAATTTAGTTTGCATTTCAAATCGAGATTCACTATTTAAATCTGCTGTTAATCTTAATGGTTGCGCGTGATTTTCTTCTGCACAGATAGCTTGCAGACCATTAAAGATTAATTCTCCAACATCTTTATGATGAACAAATATCACAAGTTTTCGCTCAGTTTCTTCTAGGAAATCGCGCGCTTGTTCCAATGTGTTAGGAATTTTTGCTAATCCCGTGATATGCCGCATTTTTGCTAGGCGCGCAAGAATATTCTGTTGTGCTTCAAAACTATCTTCTTCTCCACCAATAGTGAGCTGATTCCAATAATTTACAAAATCATTTACTTCACTGCTATATGCTTTTGATGCAATTTCATCCATCTCACAATATATTGCATTGCGCTGAATTAATGGCAATTCTGGCATTACTTCTGCTCGCTCTCTCCTGATAAGTAAATCTTTAGTATATTCTCTGAATCTCTTAATATCTCTAATTCCGCCTACTTTTTGCCTTGCTCCATCCCAATAATAATCTACCCAACGATTGAGAAATGACTGATAACTGTAAAACTTTTGCGGGTCAAGGATATTCAAGACTGGAAATAATTCACTGCCGCGATTTTTCCACGGAGTGCCGCTTAATGGCAGGATATGAGGTATATCACGAATTAGCACGCGCACATTCTGCGTTCGGGATGAGTCAACATTTTTAATCTGTTGGCATTCGTCAAGTATTGCTGTCTTGATTCCTAACTTTTTCAATCTTTCTAAATCCATACGACGGAGCATATCATATGACACAATATAACATTTGAATCCTGGCAGAAGATAATCTTTCGATGTTTGAATGATTTGTGGCACATATCCCATGCCAAGAACGCGCACTATTTCTTTGCTGAACTGATATTTTATTCCGGATTTTACTACAAAGAGTGCTGGCAATGCTTCGCTGTGAAATTTGAGCCATGCGAAAGTAATAATGCTCTTGCCCAGACCCATCTCGTGAAATATTCCACATCGACCATTCGCGCGCTCGATAAATTGTGCTGCTTCAACTTGAAATGGATATAACTTATGTGCTTTGCATTTGATGCATTCTGTTTTAATGAATTCATGTTTGCAGTTCTTATCACCATCAAAAATTAGAGTTTCAAATGGCGATGATGATTCAATTATGCGAGAAATGACATGCAGACATTCTAGAATAATTATCTTCTTATTTCCTAATTCGAATGATGACTTTTCTTTAGCAACTTTGCCGCATTCTGGACATTTATCCTGTAATCTTGTGATTTTATATGTAGGAGTGCGAATTACTTGTTCTTCAAAATCTACTTCGAGTATTGCACCGCTTCGCATCGCATCTATTGCTGATGCCGAAAATGAATATGGCGCGCATTCTGATGTATTATCACATCCTAATTCGCGCGCTTTAGCTGCCCATATTGAATCGTGTTGGTGATTTGGGCATAAAGCATGTGCTACTTCGTGTTTTATTGTGTTAATAATTTCGACTTCAGGATGAGTATCGATATGATGGGAATTTAGATATATGCATTTGTCTTGATAACTACACTTGCCTAGAAACGGACGGGTCAAATCTGAAATAAGACGAATTTTCCAATCTGGTAGGTTATGCTGGTCTAATAATTGGCGTGTTAGTTTGGTTGCGTCATTTCTTGTCATTTTGTTTGTGTCATTTTGTGTCTGAGTTACTTTCAATATCAACTACTTTATGAGCATATTTGATTTCATTATCTCTAAGTAATAATCCATACGTTTGGCATTTTGGGTTATTACAATAGAAAACTGCTATCCAATCAGAAGAATGTTGATGTGAAAAATGCATCATGTTATTGCATGATTCACAAATCACATTACCGACAGGAAAATCAGTCATTGTGCTCCTTTTGGATGTAATCTGGTCTGATCTGAAGATTGGCGATTTGATTTAGGCAGCCAATAACCGCCGTGATTGAGATGTTTATCTAGGTCTTTTTGATTCTTAAATTCTTTGTCACAAACAGGACATTTAATCATGATTTCACCGGATGCAATCTGCAAATACCAGGAGTTTCACTACAAGTACACTTAATGCCTAATACATTTTTCAATTGTTCTTCCATTCGCCTCTTAAATTCTTCTGGACTGATGTTGAATAATGCTGCCGCGCCTGATTGTGCTTTTTCTGACCGCGTGACTTTCGAAGCGCGCGGTGTTGATATTTTTTGAATGTTCGGTTTATATGATATATCATACTTCCTAAACTTTTCTCGATATTCATCGCGCAGTTTTGGTACAAGTTGATTCAGATATCTTTGGTCAGTCATTACATAGATTTTATCTGATTCTTGCTCTTGCGCGCGCTTAAACATTCTTGCTTGAAATTCCTGTATTCTGTGCTCTAGATACTGAGCAATGATAAAATTCTTTTCTTCGTCTGTGCCGTTCTCAGGATTCGCTCTAATATCATCTTCGATTTGAACAATTGACTTGCATACATTTACATGGTAATGACGACTATTGAGTGGTATATCCTTGTCTGTGTCATTTCGGATTTTAAGTGCGCGCTGTTCGATATGATTATGAGCAGGAGATGATTCGCCTAATTCGAGTTTAATCTCAGCATCGCGCGCCTGGCAATTAGCACACATAAGCATATTATCTATTAGTTCACATGGTCCTATGTTTGGGCATGTTTCGCATTGTGCATTTGGTCCATGCACTGGCGCGAGCCTACCACAATCAGTGCATTTTTCCGGGTGAATTTGTGACGCGCGAAATGGATGCATTATTTATTCTCTGCAATCTTTACAGCAAAATCTGCCATCCAAACAGCAATATCATTTTCTAATGGTGTGCCATCTATGAATTTTCGATATAGCACACTATTATTGACGATTTGCTTTGCTTCCTTTAAGATTGCTACGTAGTCTAGTTTTGGTATGCGATGGCCTAATTGGTGTATCCTGTATACTACTGATGTGCTTTTAGGTAGTCCATCGTCAATAGGATAATTATCTAATGCGGCCATTGCTAGATAATATTCGTCGCTGTGCGATATAGGATTACGCATTCCGCGTTTGTAAAGGTTCAACAACCAATGATAGGAAATTTGACCATTTTTAAGCGCGCAATCTAACAATTCACGCTTAATATCATCTGGCACACCTTTTTCTGCTTCTTGTAAATCAAGCATTGGTGTGCTCACTAATTTGATTTGCTAATGCAATAGCAAAATCATAGGATGAACCTCTGCTTCTGAGTTAGCTGAAACATCAGCATACGAGCCATTGTAGTGGAATCTGAAAGTTTTCATAATGTTTACTCCTAATATTTGGTTTGCTGGATGGTTTCGGTCGAGTGTCGGGCTGATGTCGGTCTCGTGTCGGTGTCGTTTCCGCCGGCCGGCGTAGCCGCTAACTGCCTGCTAGAGACCAACTTAGCCTGCTTTGGACCTGATACCCCACTCACCCGGCTACTCTAGCACACAATAGCCTACTTGTCAAGTGTCCCCTTTCGAGGACAGTTAGTAGTTTTGGTAGTAGTAGTTATAATAATATATATAAAAAAATAAGACTACTACCAAAAACACTACCCAAACAAGTGTCCCAAAAAGGGGTCAGTGGGAAACTAGCCTTTTGTGCTTGGGAGTAGGGAGGGGAGAGGGGGTAACGGCTAAGTCATTGTCAGTCAAGCACTTAGCCCTCATTTCGCCGACGGAAACTCACCCGAATCACTCCCGAACCACTCCCGAACATCGCCTGAATTGAGACAGGATTTTAAATATTAGCGATGCGATTTTCCACTTGACAAGCCAAGCGAGTTATGCTATCCTTCTTACATGGTCAATTAAGGCCATTCAAGGAGATGAGCAAATGAAGACAGAGACATTTAAGGGAACTGTTGAGAGCGCATACGGAAAAACTCTACCATCGCCAGTTTCATTCTCCGGCCAGTTCGAAGCAGTAGAGAAGACAGAGGAGATTCCGCAGTCTGAGCAGCTCGGCCCTGCTGACATTATCCAAGTTGTCAATGCAAAGAGGAAAGCAGCCGCTCGCGCAAAGGCGACTACAGAAGCTTTGCAGGCTGCCGGAATCGAGAAGCCTGATACTAGTTCACCAGAATATGTTACCGAATCTATTATCAAGGGTCTTATGAAATTGCACGGGCTATCAGAGGATGAAGCACGTCGAGTTATTACTGGCATCGGCGCAGCGCGATAAAAGTTATAGCCCGCTAATCATATAGGTTAGCGGGCTATAACTTTGTTTACTGACAGCGATTGACAAGTCTCGTGATAGCTGAATCAACAGAAATCATATCAGTCGCGCGCTTGACTTCAATTCCGCGCGAATCGAAATAGCGAAGCACACCATTTACTCGCATTGCGAATGAACCGCACACATCACAATGCGAGCGGAAGGGAGCATACCAATTGCTGCAAAGCTGACAGCGCGTGAGTAGGAGTTTCATTTACTTGACCTTGTTAATCTGCTTAAATATGCGCTGCGCTTCTGAGACAGCATCGCCAATTCGGAGCGTAGTGAAATCTCTGTCAAGTGAGAGGATAACAGTTTCGGGTATTTCACGCACTGTCTCAATTTCTGCTATGCCTTCTCTCCTTGCCTTCTCTACTACTTGAATCCGAATGACATACTCAATCATATCAACCTCTCATTCGCGCTTAATTGCGCTGACATCATCATCTGATATCAGCCTGAACATGTCAAGATAAATCAGCCATACTATTTCAGTATGACTCGTCATTACTATGACCCCCCTACCATGCACCCCGTAAGGTTCCATGTCATCGCATCCAAGGGCGAATATTGATCACTCCATATTTATCAATTTGAATAGGGTCCCATATATTAGTAGTTATCTTAATTGTAATATTAGTTAGCGTTGGCTTCTGTTCATCTTTAGTCGATTTCACTTGACTTTGGACGCAAGTTCCTCCATACTGGTCTCAACCAGATGGACCAAAATGAACGGAGCTTAGTCCGAGATTATATTAGAGCCAAGCATTCATATACTGATCCAGTAACAGGATGCTGGTTTGTTAAATATAATTCTGATAAGTCATGTTACGCAAGTGGAATATGGGCAGGCAAGTGTAGAAATCTACATATATTGTCTGCTGTTGGATTTCTAAATCATAATTTTGGTTCTATATTAAGATCATGTCACAAATGTGATGTTAAAGCATGTTTCAATCCAGAACATTTATTTCTAGCAACGGATAGAGAAAATGCATTAGATGCAGTTAAAAAAGGTAGAAATAAATATCGTGGTAAGGGTGAAACGCTAAACTTAATGATTGCTTATGAATTAAGCAAGATACTAGATTCATTAGGAAATAATCATGCCGCTAGGTGTAGTTGATTCTTCAGATTTTGAAAAGGAACTTGCTAAGGCGGGTATTAATTCTGATACTAATGAATCAGAAGATAACAAACCACGTGCGCTCATTGGTGAGCTAGTTGATATTCGTCGAGGTCGGATTCCAGGCACAAAAGAAACTCCAGAAATCATCAGGGAAATCGTTGCTGTCGAGGGCGCGCAGGGAGCAAAGAATAGCACACTAATGCGCGCGACTGGTCTATCGCAATCTTCAATCAGTGCATACAAAAACGGAGCAACATCAACTACAACATATCACGAACCAGATCCGAAACTTGCATCGAAGATAAATATTACGAAGGAACGAATCAGTAATAAAGCTCACTCACGATTAATGATGGCATTGCGAGAAATCAAACCAGAATCATTAATTGGAATCAAGCCACGTGATCTAGCAGGAATTGCTAAAGATATGTCAGCAGTAGTTAAGAACATGGAACCATCGATTCAGATTCAAGATAACTCGACTAAAGTTGTGGTTTATCGGCCTCATATGCGCGATGAATCGGAGTTTGATGTAATAACAGTGAGTGAATAAATTACAGGACCCTTCGGGTCCCGCGCCAATCTTGTGACATATGTTTGAACTATTCTCAATAAAAGAAAAAGAAATTCTCGAGAAACTTAAGAAATTAATTCTCGAAGGAAAAATAGATTTCAAAGAACTGCAAGCGCGCGCCTTGATTCAGAATAGCATAGCACAACCAATAAAGAAATGAACCAGCTAACCCAGGAATCATTAATCTTCTGGTCATCATATCGACCAGAAAAACCAGCAGAATATCTTGCTACTTCTTCTGCTGCATACAGAGATGATTTAATTGATGCATTAGCTCACTTCGCTCCATTCGAATCAGTTCTTGAAATAGGATGCAATAGCGGACCAAATTACGATCGATTAGTTGCAGCATTTGGAAATCAAAATTATACAGGATTAGACATAAATAAAGAAGCATTAGATTATTTTCACAAGCGCGCGCCTGATGTCAAATTCATTTATGGCTCGATTCTGAATTTTCAATTCCAATCATCAATCACAAAATTCGATTTAGTTTTCACATCATCACTTCTATCACTCATCGCGCCAGAAGATGTTATGTTAGCAATACATAACATAGCTCATCTCTCATCTCGCTTAATCGTAATTCAAGAGCCAAAAATAGAAAAGCATAACGGAATATTTCATCAATGGAATCATGATTACTTGAATTTGTTTGATGATTATCCAGAATTCAAATGGTCAGAAGTTAATGGAATAATTATTGGTGTTTGTTGATTATGTCTGATAATAATGGTAAAGGTGCGCGCTTGAAAGTTCCAAATGATATACGGCCCGCCAGGGCCGCGCATGAAATCACAGATGATCGCCAATCTTCGGAAGGGTTAGCACAGCAAATTAGAACATACAGCGAAACAGAAAAACTAAAAGTAGAAAATCATCGACTAAGAAAAATCATAGCACAGCAGAATTCACAGATAATTCAACTTAGTCAGAAGTTAGAAAATATCGATCTTTATAATGAGCAGCAAAAATTGATTGCTGAATTGAATCTTTCATCTCCCTCCGAATTAGAACAAGTAAAATGAATACTTTACAATTAGGCCAGGCAAGTAATTCACTTGATGGAGCAGTTATTGGGGTGCAAAATGGAACAGCATTTGCAATGCCTGCTGCGGCTTCATCATTAACTTGGCAAACTATTCTTCCATCTGCTCCAGCAAGTATTACAGTTCTAATTCAGACAAGTAATGATAACAGCAATTGGAGCACAGAAGATACAAGTACATCGACAACAGGAGCAATTAGAACATTCAGTACATCCGCATTATTCGTGCGCGCGCGAGTATCAGCAGTTAGCGGCGGAGATTTTGTCACAGTAATCTTAGTCGCGAAGCGGCTAACAACTACAACATCAACATTAGCAGAACTCACAGATGTAACAATTAGTTCACCATCAGCAGGTCAAGTTCTAACATATGATATTGGAAGTTCAAAATGGATTAATACAGGAATTGCAACAGGAGCAATAGTAGCAAGTGATACTCAAGTCATTTACATGGATGGAACTCAGCCTAGTGGTGATAGTGGACTGACATATAACAAAACTACGGACATTTTAACTTTAACAGCAGGATTAAAGACTTCAACAGTTTATGCTTCAAATCCAGGTGGAAATTTAATTGGTATTCGTATAGGTGGTAGTGATGTTTCTGGACAAGGTGCGATTCTAACTTTAGAAAGTGATTCTAATGATTCTTCCACGCCAGGAATCTTAGTTTATACTTCTAAAGGAACAATGGCTGCACCTGCTGCAAATGGTGCATCTGATACTTTATTGTCACTATTAGTTAATGGATATGATGGAAGCGATTTCCAGCTATCATCATATATTGAGTTCAAAACTAATGGTGCTCCGTCTGCAAGTCATGTACCAGGAAGAATTAATTTTTACACTGATCCCGCTGTTACTCCTTCTTTTTCAGTTACATCATTAGGTATACAACTTCAAAGTGGAATGGCATTACAATCAGATACAACGACCGCGCATACAGCATTACTCCAAGCATATGACGTAGATGGAACAGCATATAAAACATTTGGAACATTGACGAATGGCAATACTCCAGATTTCTCAATAGTTCCTCCTTCCGGTGGAACCATCACATTGCAAGCAACTACTTATAAATCATCTGATGGATCAACTGGTGCTACTGCATCAATCACTACTGGCGATCTAGTAGGTAAGACTGCTGTATTTAAGAATGGATTACTTGTTAGTTATGGCGCGTAACTTTCCAGCACTAATTTTCCAGCACTAAGCATATGTCAAACATAACAGGGCGCGTTCGATTATCAAATAATCCATTACTGCCGAGCGCGCAAGATTTCGATTTTGAGATTCTTGGTTCGAATGGCGGTGGTAATGGTGGAAATCAGCCACCTCCACCTCCAGGCCAAGACATGATTGACCTTTCGACAGTAACTATTAATTCATCTCCAAAAGATATTCATACTTGGCCAATAACTATTTCAATTAAAGGAATAGTTATGGAGCCTTCAAATGCTGCGCATCCTGGATTAAGTTTTCAATTCGATAAAGTAGTTCCAGAAAATTGGAAATACTTCACTCATCCTCCATCAGATGATAATTTTCAATATACTGTTTGGGCTGTTGCTGCATTGAGTGGCAAATTATCTGGTGCAGCATTTATTCAAATGTGGCAAGGAAGAATTAATACGGGCGCGCCCATTCTAACAGATTTCCATACTAACTGGGCTTATTCATCGCGATGGGGCGATTTGAATTTGTATCTTCCAAAAGTTGGCGATATGATGGGATTTCTTGTATCGGCAGGAAATGGCAGAGATCAGAATTCGGTTAGCTCGGTGAGAGAAAGAAGTAATGTAGTAGTTGCTACATTGCCAAATGGTGATAATGGTGCTTTCAGTTATTAGGAGGATTTATGTTGCAAGAGAGTAATGGAACTATTTGTGAAAATCCTGTCGTGATGAATCATAATATGGTTTATAATTGGGAAAGAAATAATTTAGTTCAATCCCAAAATAATCTTAGTGAGTATTTCTATGATAATTACTATTATCCATATATGACTCACTGGCAATCATATCCAGTTTATATCTGCACAGATAAAACTAAGAAAGCAATTGAAGTTCTGAAAGCTCTTGAGAAAGATGGAATTACTCAAATTGTATCAGTCAGTAAGTTCATTGAATTGGTAGAAAAGATTTCAAATATTCTTTAGCGCGCGCAACTCGAATGCGCCAATCTTCAGATCAGAATAGCAAAAAGAATAAATGGCAACATGGGACGTCCAGTCAGTTCTCTTAGTAATTGCAGCAGTAGCAGGTGGATTAAAACTCCTTATAGATGCGATTTATGGTGGTAAGAAACTTACAGAAATCAGAGCATCACAAATTGAAAATCAACAAATTAATAGTACTAAACTTGATGAAAGTGCAGATAAACTAGAAGAGGTTCATCAAGCAACTAATGGCGGATGGGCTGCTGTTAATAGGGAATTGCAAGAGACTAAAATATTGAATCAGAATTTGTTGAAGGAAATTATTGAACTTAAGAAAAAATTGCCAATTGTGGTTTTATTTCTTCTTCTTCCTATTAATGCATCTGCACAGGCAACATCAATCGATCCAGATTTAGCATGGAAAAGTAATCAGCGAGTAGCCGATATTATAAGTTATGCTACAACAGGAACAGCAATAGGAATTGATATTTTTCATGCAGCAAGAAGTGATAATCCTAAACGCGCGCTTGCTAAAATAGGAATAAAAGATGGATCAATTATCGGCATTTCAGAATTGGTCAAAGCAGTCATTCACCGCTCGCGACCTGACAAAAGCGATAATAAATCATTCTACAGCGAACATACAGCATTATCATTCTCTTGTGCAGGAAAATGTCTTTATTTCGGTGTTAGCACAGCATATCTTCGAACAGCAGCTAATAAGCACTACCTTACAGATGTTCTCGTAGGCGGATTAGTCGGAGCAGGAATGAACTTCGCAACAAAAGGAATATGAAATGTCAGCATTACTCTGGCGCGTAATTATCGCCGTGATAGTTGTTGTCGTTCTAATAGCTCTATTTCCTCCTCTGCTACGTATAATTGGATTGCCTGTTTCTGGTGATGTTATGTTAGTAATTCGTATTTGTATTGCGGGACTTGCGGCACTTTACATTTTGCGTGGTCCTGATGTTAAGCCATTTGGTTAATTTGTAATTGAGCAGAAAAATGTTTAAGTTTGAAATCGATTCAATAGAAGATTTTATCAAATTTGTGATGTTCGTTCGTGGTGATGCATTAACAGAAGAAGAGGTAAAAAAGCAGATTGCGCGTTTGGAGAAAAGTAGAATTGTATTGGAAAATGCTGTTAAGAATAATTCTTAACTGCCTATTTGGAGAAAAGAAAATGTCAGCAGAAACAGATGCTCTCGCTGCGGAAGTCACGAAAGTTAAAGGTACTATTGCTAGTGCAGTTGCTGCATTGAATGGAGTTACAGCAAAGATTCAGGCAGCAGTTGATGCTGCTTTGGCAGATGCTAATGCTACTGCTCAATCAGTGGCAGCAGCTGTTACTGCATCGATTGCTGAAATTGATGCAGCTAATAGTGACCTTGCTAGTGCTGTGGCTGCTAATCCCTAGTTATGGAATGGAGACCAATCAGTAGGGCACAGGAACAATTCCTGGCCCTACCTGATACTATTCGTGAGGGATTTTTTGGTGGTTCTGCCGGGCCGGGCAAATCAGAATGTCTCATGATCTATCCTATTATCAGGGAGTTCGTAAAACATCCTAGATTCAAAGCTCTATTTGTTAGAAGAACTTATGGCGAATTAAAAGCAGAGATTATTCCTAGAAGTAAGATATTGTATAATGCTTTCGGTGGAAAGTTTAATAAATCAGATTTAGTTTGGGAATTTCCCTCCGGCGCTTTAATCTTCTTCGGGCACATGGAGCACGAGGACGACGTATATAAGTATGACTCCATGGAAATTAACTTATTTTTGCCTGATGAATTGCAATCATTCACAGAATTTCAATACTTATACGTAGCATTTTCACGAGTGAGAACTAGCACACCAGAATTACCTGCAATCATTCGCGCGTCCGGTATGCCAGGAAATATTGGGCATACTTGGGTTCGTAAAAGATTTATTGATCCTGCGCCGCGTGGTGGAAAGAAAATTATTGGTAAGGCAGGAAATAAACGAATATTCATTTTCTCAACTTTAGCTGATAATCCAAAAGTTAGCGAAGATTATGCACGCGGCCTCGAAATGTTATCAGAGGCTGAGAAGCGCGCAAAGAAATATGGGGATTGGTCGGCATATGAAGGAATGGTATTCGAGGAATTTCGTGACAGAAATTACCCGGATGAACCATCCAATGCAATTCATGTAATTAAGCAATTCGATATTCCCGAATGGTGGCCTAAGATAGTGGTCATAGATTGGGGATATCATGCTATGACATGGGTAGGATTTGGTGCTATCAGTCCCACCAAAAGAGTTTATATTTATCGTGAACTAAGTTGGAAGCAGACTAAAATTGAGGAATGGGCTGCTTACGTAAAGGAATTTGTCAACAAGGAAAATCCTCGATCAATTAAAATTTGTCAGTCAGCAGGACAAGATAGAGGACAAGAACATACAATTCTTCAACAAGTTACTGATGCTTTGGGAAGAAATGTAGAACTTACTAATAATTCTGCTGGATCGCGCGTGGCAGGTAAAATTCTACTTCATGAATATCTCCGCTGGAAAATGAAATATGTTCCAGTTCAAGAGAGAGAAGTTTACGATGAGGAAGTCGCGCTTTGGAATCTTCGCAATTATGGTGAAACAGGTTATAAGAATTATCTGGCAAAGTTTGTACCAGATAACTTAGAAGATAATATTCCAAAGTTGCAGATATTTGATTGTTGTCCATTACTAATCGATGCTATCAAAGCAGCAACATATCAGAAATCAACAGCAGATGGAAAACTAAAAGAGGACATAGCAGAATTTGATGGTGATGATCCACTAGACGGAATCAGATACATGTTAGACGAATGCGATAGATATTTTAATGAATCAGTTACAGAATTTGAAAGACTTCAAGCAAGAGAAAAAATTGTTAAAGAATTCGAAGCAAATCAAGATTATAATTTCCTTTTCAGAAAAGCTCAAGCATTAGAAGCAATTGATAAATCACGGATTCATCCTATTGCCAGATATCGACATAGACATGCTTAAACTATTTTGGCATTGGCTTTGGGATAATGATAATCATTGCATTAATTGTGAATTTCTTCGTGATCTTCTTGAGCAGGAGCGACGGAATAATCGATCTTTGATGGAATCTTTGCTATCTTTTAACCGCGCGCCAATGCAGATACAAGAAGAAAAAACAGAACAACATAAACCAGTAACAACATATACATCATGGCGAGTTAAACAGCAAATGATGGAACAAGAAGATAGAGTTAAAGCTGAAGTTTTGAGAAAGAAAACTGAAGAATTGGAAAATGAATTAGGAATCGGAGAATCAAATGCCAGCGAAAAGCAAGAAGCAGTTTAATTTTATGCGCGCGCTTGCAGGTGGAGCAAAATCAAAATTAGGCAATGCTGGACCTAGCGAAGCAGTAGCAGAAGAATTTGTAAAGAAAACTCCAAAAGAAAAAAGAATGAAATGGAGTAAGAAATGAATGATTTTCTAGGTGGTGGTCAGAATAATTTTGGTGGTGGTTTTGGTATGGGTGGTGGTGGTGGAAGATCACAATATCCCGGTAGACCAAATCCAACATATCCCGGTCCTGGTGGAATGGGACCATCTAATCCTGGTTTAGGAAATGCTGGTGATATTCCTCAGCCGAGATTAAATTTTCCTCCCATGATGGGACAACAAGGAATACCACAACAAGGAATGCCATTTTTGCAACAGCAATTAATGGGAGGAAATCAAATGGCACCTCCACCAATGGGAAATCAATTTGATAAATTCCCAGGAATGCCACCAATGAATAATCCTATTGGTCCATCTATGCCTATGGGTGGAATGCAAGGACCAATGGGACCATTAACTGATATAAATACAGGACAACAAACACAACCAGGAGCAGGACCAGGTTTTGCATCACAAATTCAAAATCCGGGTAGAATTAGGTATTAGCTGATGAAAGTTGACGATCATATCCAAAAATTATTAAAGGAGCTATGCGATTATTACAATAAAGAAGATCAATTTGTGCGCGATCGACAAATTCGACTGTGGAAGAAACTGAAATATTATTGGCAAGGATTTCAGCGATTGTGGTACTCCGAAGTCGCACATGATTGGCGAGTATTCGATCGCGCGCAGGATCAATCATCATCGCAAGATCAGGGATATTATGATAAACCAATTAATGTATTTCGCGCATATCTCGAATCAATCATTGCAGCATTATCCGTTACTACACCCGGAATCAAATGTTTTCCAGACGACGCAGACAATTCACTCGATTTGGCAACCGCTAAAGCTGGGGATAAAATTTCCGAGCTTATATCCCGACATAATAATGTCACCCTTTTGTGGCTCCACGCTTTATACATATATTGCACTGAAGGACTAATAGCCTGTTATTCATATCCAAAAGAAGATGAATCATATGGAACTACTGAAACTCCAAAATATGAAGATCAGGAAGAAGATCAATCTTATAAAGTATGCCCATTATGCAATGCAGAGCAGCCAGATATCGAATTAAGCAATTTGGAACATGATGAATTCATGCCTGATGACAGTGATATTCTTGCACATGACATAATAATTAATGAAAATGAATATATTTGTCCTGAATGTCTTCAACAGATTGATCCGGAATATCGAACGCGCAAAATAGTCGTGTCGAGAATTGTAGGAACTACGAAGGAACCAAAAACAAGAATTTGCATGGAAGTATATGGTGGATTATATGTGAAAGTTGCAAATTATGCAATGAAACCATGTGATACTCCATATCTTATTTTTAGCTATGATACTCACTATACAAATGCAATTGAAAGATATGAGCACCTTGTTGAAAAGTACAGTGGAAGAGATAGAATATCTCCCGGAGGCAGTACGGGAAGCACAGATCCTTATGAACAATGGGGAAGATTATCTACGCAGTACAGAGGAGATTATCCAAGAGATACAGTTACAATTCGAAATAATTGGTTAAGGCCTTCAGCATTTAATTTGATAAATGACAAAGATGATCGCGCGCTGCTGAAAAAGAAATTCCCTGATGGCGCGAAAGTTGTGATAGTAAATGATGATTTTGCAGATTGTGAAAATGAATCACTAGATGATTGCTGGACTTTAACTCAGAATCCACTCAGTGATTATTTGCATCATGATCCTCTTGGATCATTATTAACATCAGTTCAAGACATAACAAATGATCTAGTCAGCCTAACAATTCAAACAATCGAACATGGAATACCTCAGACATTTGTTGATCCTGGAGTAGTCAATTTCAATGAATATGATCAAACAGAAGTATCACCGGGCGCGATTTATCCTGCAACTCCCAAAGGTGGCAAAGCATTAGGTGATGCATTTTTTCAAGTTAAAACTGCTTCATTATCAGGTGAAGTATTACCATTTGGTGAAAAGATTCAAGAGATGGGTCAGCTAACTACTGGCGCATTGCCATCACTTTTTGGTGGTGCTGCTCCTAATTCGAGCAAAACTGCTGCACAATATGCAATGTCGCGCGCCCAAGCATTACAGCGATTGCAAACTCCATGGAAAATGCTATGCGTATGGTGGAAAGAGATATTCGGTAAAGTAATTCCAATGTTCATTAAGGAAGTATCTGAAGATGAGAGATATGTTAGCCAAGATAAGAGTGGAAATTTTATAAATGTATTCGTTCGTAAAGCAGAATTACTTGGTAAAATTGGATCAGTTGAATTAGAAGCAAGCGATCAATTACCAGCAACATGGCAACAGAAAAAAGATGTGATTATGCAGCTAATGCAAGCTGGTAATCCTCTTGTAATGGAAGCATTATCTGATCCGCGTAATCTTGATCTATTAAAACAAGCTATCGGCCTAACAGATTTCGAAATTCCTGGTAATGATGATAGAACTAAGCAATATGAAGAAATTCAACAGCTTTTGGCAAGCGAGCCAAGCATGGGAGCAGATGGACAACCTGCGCCATCAGTAGATATTGATCCATTAATCGATAACAATATAGTCCATGCAGATATTTGTAAATCTTGGGCAATATCTGAAGCTGGTAGACTCGCGCGAATTGATAATGCAGGTGGATATCAAAATGTTCTACTTCACATGGAACGTCATGTAAAAGTAATGCAAGCTCAAATGCAAATGAATGCTGCTAATTCGCAAATGGGCCAGAGCGCGCAACCTAATTCTGCTCCACAACAAGCAAAAGGAAATGATAGAACCGGAGCAATGAATCAACCAATTGCAGCACCAATGAAGAGAAGTGGCAATGAGCAATCCAGAGTCCAGTAGTACTAATCCATTAGATCAAACTGCGATGCTTGATATCCTCAATAAAGAGGATTCTGCTGAAGATCTTTTGGCAGATGATAAGAAAGATGATAAGAAGGAAGAGAAAAAAGAAGATTTACTAGCAGATGATGAAGATAAAGAAGAAAAAGAAGATAAAAAAGAAGAAAAAGAAGATGAAGAAGAAGAATTAGAAATAGAAGATGAAATTCCTGAACAAATCGATGAATTAATAACTCCCGTAAGAAAGAAAGAAATACTAGCTGCATATCCCGATTTATTTAAGAAATTTCCCTACTTAGAAAAGGCATATTATCGGGAGCAGCAATATGCAGAAGTATTCCCAACAGTCGAAGATGCAAAAGAAGCAGTTGAAAGATCCAGCACATTACAGAAATTCGAGCAAGAACTCTTTAACGGAAGCACAGAATCTATTTTTTCAGCAGTTAAGCAAACTGATGAAAAAGCGTATAGCAAAATCGTAGATAATCTTCTTCCTTCACTACTAAAAGTCGATCAGAATGCATATTATCATGTAATTGGTAATGTAATTCGTCAAGCAGCTAATGGAATGCTTCGCGAGGCATCAGTAGTTGGTAACGAGAACTCGAAAGAAGCATTGCAAAATGCTGCATTAGTTCTAAATCAATTTATTTTTGGTAACTCACAAATTTCGACTCCGTCGAAGTTCAGTAAAGAATCTGAAGAGAATCCTGAATCTGATAGTTTGAGAAGAGAGCGCGAGCAATTTGCTAGGGAACGATTAGATAATGCTGTCGAGTCAATTACTACACGAGTTGAGAATGCATTGAAGAGTACAATCAGCATAAATATGGACCCGAAGAACCATATGACTGATTATGTCAAAAAGACTGCAACAAATGAAGCATTATCACTTGTTAAATCGCTGATAGATAAAGATACACGATTCAGAGCACATTACGACGGATTATGGCGCAAGGCAGCACAGAATAATTATAGCAGGCAATCATTAGAAGAAGTTAGAAATGCATATTTAAGTAAAGCTAAGTCATTATTACGTGATGTAATACAGCGCACAAGAAATGAGGCTTTGCGCGGCCTAAATGTTACAAAACGTGATCGTGATGGAGAGCAGCGAGATAAGAAGGGACCAGTTCCACCTGGTAGAAGTAGTAGTGGACAATCGAGCGGTAAAGGAAAATCAGAAGTTCCAAAAGGTATGAGTTATCAGGACTTTTTAGCACAAGATTAATGGTTTATCGTTGTGCAACATGTAAAAGCAAATTATTTCTTGAATTTAGACATATTGGAAAAACTTGGCAACCACATCTAAGATGTCGAAAATGCAAGAAGATAATTTATCTCAGGAAAAAGGATAAAAAATGGCAGCAACAGAAACACAAGTTGTAGCATTGGAACTCGAAAGAGTCATTCCAAAGCTACAGACGTTGTATGACTACGATGATCGATTCTACACGAATATCAAAAAGCGAGATGTAGAAAAGATCAGCAATAGACAAATGCGCATTCCACTAGAAATTCGTCCTGGTGGATCATTTCAGTATTTCAATGCTGACGGTGGAGATCTTGGACGAGGTGGCGCGCAAACATTCGATAAGGCAGTTTTGCAATGCGTATTCATGTCAGAGAATATTGAATATACGAAACTGACTGAATGGGCTACTGATTCTGATAGGAAAGCTATCACATCTGCTGTCCGTCGTTTCACCGCAAGAGCATTAGATGAACTAAAGCGACAGATCGATGCACAGCTAATGGGATCAGGCAATGGAGTAGTTGGAACAATTACAACTGTTGCAACTGCTGCTGGTGTTGATACTTATACTCTGACTACCGATGGTTTCGGAGCAAGATTAGTGAGGTATGGTCAGACCATTCAAGTATTCGACTCAACATTAGCAACTAACAAGGGGTCAGGATTAATCACATTCTGGGATGTTGAAAATAAAACAATCTCAGTAACTCCTGCTATCGCTACTTCCACTGCTGGCGATTTCCTTGTAGTTTCTGGTATTAGCTCTCCTACAGCATTGCCAGGTCTATTTGGTGTTCCATATCATGATTCTAATTCATCGAGTGGAACATGGCTTGGATTTTCGCGCAGTGCAACTCCTGAAATCCGCGCGAATGGTGTTAATGCTAGCAGTTCGGCATTGACATTGCCATTGCCGAGATTGGCAATCAATAAAATCGGCAATAGGATTGGAATTGATAATAATTTCAATCCTAGAGCATGGATGCATCCTGCACAAGCAAATGCATATGAGGAGATTGGTCAGCTTGTTTCAATTATACACAAAGCTGCCAAAGATGAAGCTCTTGATATGTATTTTGGCGATAACATGCAAATGGCAGGTGCGCCAGTAAAAACATCCTACAACTGGGATAAAACACGAATTGACTTTGTTTCAGATAATGTCTGGGGCAGAGGAGAAATTCTTCCTATTGGTTTCTATACGACTGATGGAAGGAAAATCTTCGAAATTCGTGGCGCAAGTGGTGGCGTTGCAACTGCCGACATCTTTTATATGGTAGTTGGAATGCAAACATTTGTGAATAATCCTGCAGGTTGTGCTTACATTTACGGTTTATCGGTCCCGACGGGATATTAGTAAGCAGTTAACAACTAATATTAGAAAAGGAACGATAAAAAATGCCAGGATTTGGCCCACAGCTAAATACAGCAGTTAGATCATTCGTAACTCCAGCATGGGAAGTAATTGCATCTGCAACAGTTATTTCTCCTAAAGGTAA
>Ga0068869_100000390_pt1 | contig 23928 bp, 25 predicted proteins | sample KBSMisM52_FD_64676 | JGI IMG/M metagenome (GOLD analysis project Ga0068869, IMG submission 64676) | Miscanthus rhizosphere microbial communities from Kellogg Biological Station, Michigan, USA - KBS Miscanthus M5-2 | ecosystem: Host-associated > Plants > Roots > Rhizosphere > Soil ... | reverse complement strand
CAGCGAATTTCATACGATTCTAGGAATACTGGATACTTTAGATCTTGTTAAAGAAATCTAATCATGTCACTTCAAGAACTCATTCAGGTAGTAGATATATTGGGTGTTTTTGTATTCGCATTATCCGGTGCACTCGCTGCCGTCAAAAAAAAGATGGATATTTTAGGCATGCTGGTGCTTGCAGTCGTGACAGCAGTCGGGGGAGGAACGCTGCGTTCCATCCTAATCGGAGACACCCCAGTCCCCTTTTTACGCGACCCCAATTATTTAATCGCCTGTGCAATCGCCACATTATTAGTTTTCTTTTTCCATCGTTTGATTAAAAAACTGGATAAACCAATTATCATTTTTGATGCCGTAGGTCTTGGACTTTTCATGAGCTTGGGCGTCACCATCGCATTGGAAAAAGGACTGCCGATGTGGGCAAGCTTACTTATGGGTATAATTACCGCCAGCTTTGGGGGTGTGATCCGTGACGTGTTAAGTGCAGAAATCCCGCTCATTTTCCGCAAAGAGTTTTATGCCAGCGCATGTTTAGTTGGTGGCCTTTTTTATCTGGCACTTTCCTACTATCAAGTGAACCACGAAATCCTGATCATAGCTTCTGCATTCACAGTTTTTGTCGTCCGTATGCTTGGCATTCACTACAACTGGTCACTGCCGCATCCAAAAAAAAGATAAGGTAAACCACCCTCCGAATCCACACCTGTGCGACTCTAAGAGGGCGGTCACCTGAAGCTCACTTCTTCTTTCTTTGCATGCGGGCATTTTCAGCGCGCTTGTCGGGCGGGATGAAATTCGCCGGCCACTTGGTCGTGTTATCGTAGACGACGTTGCGGAAACGTACGTGCTCAAGCTTCGCCCCCGTGAAGTTCGCACCACACACGTTGGCATTCCGCAGGCTGACGTTGCTCATGTCTGCATCCATGCAGAATGCACCAGTGAGAATGGCTCCATCGAGCATCGCACCATCCATTTCAGTCTGCATGAGTTTTACTTCTGTGAGATTGGCACCCTTCAGGTTCGCCTCTTCCAGGTTCGCTCCAGTGAGAACAGCTCCAGTCAGATTCGCACCCTCCAGATCAACGTCACCCAAGTACGCACCTATTAGAGCCGCGTGCATCAAGCTCGCCTTCTTCATATCTGCGCTCTTGAAGTTTGCTCCTTGCAGGTTTCCCCCTCGGAACAAGGTCTTTACAAGTTTTACCCCAGCAAGATTCACATCCTGCAGGTTCGCACTCTCGAACGTTGCGCCGCTGAGGTCAGCATCCTGAAAATTCGCACCAATCAGCGCTCCGCCGATAGTGGCCTTTTTCAAATCCGCCTCTGTGAAGTCAGCCCCCATCAGATTTCCGCGCGGCAACGAAGCTCCGTAGAGAATCGCGTTCTTGAAGTTAGCACCTTCCAGGTTACAACCATCAAAAACTGCTCCTCTGCACAGAGCTCCCGTGAAGTTGGTCCCACTCAGGTTTCCACCATCGAAGTGGCACCCCTCCAAGCAAGCCCACGACAGGTTCATGCCGCTCAGGTTTCCACCCTTGAAGCAGGTATCCTGCAAAGCCGCTCTTCGCAGATCCATGTTGGACAGATTGCCACCCTCGAAGGACAGACCGGCCAGCGAGAGCTGACCATTGTGAATCGCGTGCATGAACTGCGCAGCTTTGAGAAGAAACTTGTCTAATTCACCGAACGTTCCGTTTCCATTACCCATACGTCCTCCGTCAAAAAAATGTTGTGAGTCAGGTTGTTAAGGATCTCCACCTGGCACTGGCACGCCAAAAAACCGCCAAACCAAAAGGAAGACTGCATTGTAACTTATCTCACCAATACGTCAACAATATTAGCTGACACAAAAACCTTACTTCCAAGCCTTAATCTGCTCCGCAATCCCCACCCCATCCATCTGATACTTACTAAACAGATCATCCACTTTTCCGGACTCACCAAACCCTTCCATTCCCAGGCGCAAAAGTTTAGCCGGATACTTTTCACACAAAACCTCCGCAACAGCTGATCCAAGTCCACCCACAGTTTGATGATCTTCAACAGTCACAAGTTTTGGAATCTGTCTGGCACACTCCTCAATCAAATCTTTATCAATCGGATCAATCGAAGACATATTCACAACCATAGTAGAAACGCCATCGCGATCCAACATACTCGCAGCCTCCAGCGCCATATGCAAAGCCGTCCCATAAGAAAAAATACACACATCTGTCCCGGTTTTATAAATATGTCCGCGCCCAAAAGCAAACTCATAAGTAGAGTCATATAAATCCGGCAACGGCACATTCACCAGACGAATATAGGTCGGCCCGTAATCCATCATCACAGTATCCAAAACTTTTTTAGCCTCAGAAGCATCCGCCGGACACACCACTTTCATATTCGGCAACGAACGCATCAACGCAATATCCTCCAGCGCCTGATGGTACATCCCCTCCTCCGCACGCAATAAACCCGCATGCGTTCCAATAATCTTAATATTAATATTCGGCACACAAATCAAATTGCGAATATTATCCCAACTTTTCCCACTTGCAGACAATGCATACGAACTCACAAATGGAATTTTCCCGCGCACCGTAAAACCGGTTGCCGCCCCAAACATATTCTCCACACCATTTCCAAAATTAAAATGCCTCTCCGGAAACGCCCGCAAAAACGCCTGCGTACCCGATGAAGTTGCCTGATTGGCCGTAAGCAAAACCGCATTACGATATTTGGCACCAAGCCTCACCAGCCCATCGAAAAAAGCTTTCTGTGTTGAGAGTAAAACGTCTGGATTATATTGCATAATTTACAAAGTCACTTGGGCAGTGTCGCCCTCTTTCAAACCCATTTCATCGGCCATACCACCGTTCACTTCGAGTACAAATTTGGCAGGTTTTCCTGAACCCAAAACATCACATGGATCTTTTTTGCATGGTTGCGCCTGCTTAGTCACATGCACCACATGGTAATCCTTATCCATAAAAATCATGTCCAACGGAATCAAAGTATTTTTCATCCAGAAATTGCGCATATCGTCTTTATCAAAAATAAACAACATACCTTCATACTTCCCCAAACTTTTGCGGTTCATCAAACCCTGTTTTCGTTCTGCAACAGTTTCGGCCAACTCCACTGAAAAATAGTAGTTCTTACCACCTGCCAAACTAAAACTCACGGTTGGTCCGGCTGCAACAGTTTTGGCCTGTCCGCCAAAAAAACATCCGCCCATTACGAGCATCGCTGCTAAAAATCCTGCAACCGACAATTTTTTCATGAACTTCATATCCCGATAAGCGTAAATAAATATCTGCCCTGAATATCTTCCTGCGGAATAAATGGATGTTTAAAAAAACGTGAATCCAAACTGTCCGCCCGGTTATCCCCCAACACCATGTACTTGCCCGGAGGGACAACAAATGTCTCATCTTTGTACCCTTTTTTCAAGGATTTTCCGGTGGCCAACTCAGCAGCATTCGCCAGATATGGCTCAAAAAGCTTTGACTTAGAACCACCTTGATCTTCTAGATATACTCCATCACTGGAAACATGCATACGCTCACCCGGCAAACCCACCACGCGCTTCACATAAAAATAGCCCGGCTCATCCTCAAAATGAAAAACCACAATGTCGCCGCGTTGCGGTGCACCAAGGCGATAAGCCAATGTATCCAAAGCAAATAAAGTTCCGTTATGAACAGTCGGCTCCATGGACGGCCCTGAAACCAGAAACGGCGTTAAATAGGCCAGTCTCCATACCAGGAATCCACTAAAGAGCGCGCTCAAAAACATTAAGTATTTGCTAACAGACTTTTAAGTTCCCTTTCCAGCATCGGCAGTGCCTCCGCCATCTCCTGCTGACTCAAAACCTCACTATGATAAAAAGTTTTATTTTCAGCAAAAGCCACACCTTTCCCTTTTACAGTCCTGGCTATGATCACAGAAGGTCGTCGTTGCGTCTCAAATGCTCTCTCAACGGCGAAAAGCAGTTCTTCAGTGTCATGGCCGTCGCGAACCGGAATCGTCTTAAAACCAAACGCCTGGAACTTGTCGGCCAACGGTTCCACTGCCAAAACGCCGCGCACCGGCCCGTCGTTCTGCAAATCGTTCCAATCCACAAACACAACCAGATTATCCAGTTTATTATGGCTGGCCATCAGCGCGGCTTCCCACACTGTGCCCTCCTGCAGTTCTCCATCACCCAATAAACTAAACACACGGTTCGGCTGCTTATCCATTTTCAAAGCCAAAGCCAACCCAACGGCAGAAGAAAATCCCTGACCCGGCGTACTCGCTCCCGCTGGCACCCCCGGAATCTTCCGCACCGGATAAGACTGAAGCATTCCGTTTAACTGTCGCAAATGGTGCAACTCCTCTTTGGCAAAAAATCCTGCCTCGGCCAGAACCGCATACCAGGCCGGCGCCGCATGCGCCTTGGACAAAACAAAATAGTCCTGCCCTTCCCAACCCGGCTTACGCGCATCGTAATTCATTAGCGGACCGCTGTGTAACTGTCCAAAATACAAAACTGTCAGAATATCAATCGCCGAGAGCGAACCACCCAGATGCCCGGACTGTGCCCGGAACAACATCGTAAGCAAATCCATCCGCAGACTCACGCTCAAATGTCTCAAAAACTGAAGATGTTCTTGTAAAGATTGCATTGATAAAAAAATTTACAGCAGCCGTACTATAGCCTCATCATCACTCTCCTTCAAGAGTTGACTTATTGGCTTATGTAAAGCCGGATGCATGATGTCCGGCGCAATCTCATTCAGCGGCTCCAGAACAAATTTTCGCTCGTGTAAGTGCGGATGCGGAATAACCAAACCATGAATATCCAAAATTAAGTCATCGTACATCAAAATATCTATATCGATGGTGCGCGGACCCCATTTTTCTTTACGTTCACGTTTCAAACTCCGTTCAATAGCCAATGCCGCCATCAAAACCTCTTCCGGTGTCAGTGAAGTCTCCCCAACAGCTGCTGCATTATAAAACATCGGCTGGTCTTTTATCCCCACCGGTTCAGTTTCATAAATTTTGGACATACGCAAAATCTTGATCCCCCAGCGCTCCATATCTGCAACCGCTGTTTGAATATTTTTTCCCCTGTCACCCAGATTTGAACCGAATCCTAAATAAACTTTGTGCATGCAAAATTATTTACCCTGATAAACCACACAGCTCGTCGGCGTCTCCCACAACTTCAATTCATGAAGTCGTAGTGTCTCACTAAAATCCATTTTCTTCATCTCCTGCGCATCGTCAGATTTAAAACACTTTTTAATATCATCACCCAAATTCGGATCATCCTGCTCTTCCACCAAAAGTTTTCGTAAATCTTTCATCTGATCCCACATCCACACAATCACACGTTCTGCAGAAGGATTCTCAATCACATCGTTCAACAATTGATGATCCAACTTATCCAGAATATGTTTTTTCACAATGCGTTTCAAAACCACAAAATCGATAATCAAACCATTACTCTGCACATCCCCCTCAAGAGTCACTTCCAAAGTATAGGTATGACCATGCATACGTTCACATTTTCCATAATAGTCCGTCAAAAAATGCGCGGAATCGAAAGTAAAAATTTTGGTAACAAACATCAAGATTTCATTATGGCGTAAACCATGTCCACAACCCGTCGCGTGGCCTTCACATCATGGGTCCGTATGATAGCAGCGCCATGCAAAACTGCAAGAGCATGCGCCGCCAGTCCCCCTTCGAGCCTCTCATCCACTCCGGTGTCCAGCACCTGCCCGATGAAACCTTTTCTGGAAGCCCCAACCAAAATCGGCATCCCCAACTTCTCAAAACTCTGCAGTTTCTTCAAAATTTGCAGACTATATTTTGGTTCAGTGCTGATAAAAGCACCCATCCCCGGATCCAGAATAAACTGACTCTTTTTGATCCCCCGCTTCATCCCAAACAAAATTCTCTCCCGCAAAAATTTCTGCACTTCATTCACAACATTTTTATACTGCACCGCCCTTCGCGTTGTCCTGGCCGAAGAATCTTTCGAATACATAATCACCACAGGCACACCCGCGGCCGCCACCACATCCGCCAAAGCACCATCCCCTCGAAAAGCCGTCACATCATTAATCATATCTGCACCTGCTTCTATAGCTGAACGCGCAACCTCGGCTTTGTAAGTGTCCACACTGAGTAACGCTTTGGTGTGGGCGCGTAACATCCGCAGTACCGGAATCACCCGCGCGAGTTCATCCTTTAAAGACACATTTTTAGAATCCGGCCCTGAAGACTCCCCACCAATATCAATAATATCCGCCCCTTCTTCCACCATTTCTAGAGCTCTTTCCAAAGCCTTTTTCGGCTCCAGATATTTTCCTCCGTCAGAAAACGAATCCGGCGTCACATTCAAAATACCCATCACCAAAGGCTTATTCAATTTCAACTTTTCGCCGCGCGTCATCAAAATTTTCTGCATGATTTCAAAAATTAAAAAGGCAAAACACTCTCAACATACTCCTTAAAAGCGTTCATCAACATTTTCGTCTGCGGCCCAGGACAAACTGTTCCAATTTTCTCACCATCCACCATTCGCACCGGAATAATTTCACGCACCGTACTGGTAATAAAAATCTCATCCGCTTTCAAAAGTTTTTTCAATGAAAGTTTTTCCCATTTCACTTCTAAACCTTTTTTCTTGGCAACAAGGAGTGCTGTTTTCTGCGTTTCTCCAGGCAAAATCCCTTCCTTGGGCGCAATCAATGTTTTTCCGAAAATCGCCGTCACATTGGTAATCGTTCCCTCCAAAACATTCCCCTGCTCATCCACATACAAACCTTCATACGCATTTTTTTTATGCAAAGGTTGTCGCGCCAAAATATAAGGCAAAACATTATTGGTCTTCGCCTCGGGCAGTAATCTATGCCACGGCAATGTCACCGTCACCACACCTCTTTGATAAACCTCTGCAGGCTGTTCATGCAGCTCCTCTGCAATAATAATCAAAGTCGGTTTTTTACTGCTCAAAAAATCAAAGCCGTTCACACCACGCGTCACACTTATGCGAATGCGTGAATCCTGAAACTTATTTTTCTTTAATAAAGTATCCAGCCATCCAATAATCTGCTCATCACTCCAGGGCACATCAATCAACAACAATTTCGCTGACTGTCGCAACCTCATCAAATGCTCCTTCATCTGCCACACCATCCCATGATACGTGCGCAGCGTGTCATAAACCCCGTCTCCATACAAAAACCCATGATCAAAAACAGACACGAGCGCCTCGGCAGAATCAACAATCTTTCCGTTCAAACAAACAAACATGCTGAAATCATATCAGCTTCCTAGTCCGGCACAACCTCAAACTCACCCTCTTCAACCTCTTGAACATCATCGTCATCCTCACCTTCTGATTTTTTCTCAACTTTTTTCTTTTCTCCTTCATCAGGTCCATCTACCTCATCCGGATCTGTCGAAAGCGCACGGGCAATCGCATCAGCATATTCATCCATCTCACGCTGAATTGTTCGGGCAGATTTAGGAGCCGGCGCAAGTTCCTTAGGCCATGTAGGCATATCATCAGTTCTTCCTGGATTTCTTTCAGTAATCGGTTCCTCATCACTTTCATCAACTTCAAACGAAGGTTTTGGCACTATAACCGTATTTTCATCATCCCGATGCCCGCTTTCCTGGGCAATAGCCAATCTCAAACCCAAAAAAGGATCTGTCTGTTCATTATCATCAAAATCCATTTCCATTCTTCCAACATTTTCAAGTCCAGGATTCGCATCAGGAGGACCAGGAAGTATGGCATGAATACCTGAATGAATAGAAGTTTCCACATATTCAACGCCACTCGAAACAGGGCCGCGCTCAGCTTCTTTACTCGCAGGATCAATAACATGCACATCCGTCACAACCTTATCTTCCACCGTGACCGGTTTAAGTCTCGATCGCTCCAAAACGACTGGATCAAAACCTTCTGGTACTAAATTAGACATTTTAATGAAAAAAGAATGATATCGCCAAGTATTATACGGCAGGAAAATAAAAAATCAATAACGCAATACGTCAATAGTGTAGACAAATCGTGACAAACGCCGAGATATTCAGAAATACGCTGAACTGCTTTTCGCTTTTTGACGAAGTAAGAGGCGCTTTTTCAGCGCTCTCCCCTATTGCAAGGATAACCTCAAAGATTCTGCTTTCTTCAAACTCTCCTCATACTCATCCAAACCCTCAGAATCAATCACAATCCCGCCCCCACTATGAAAATAGACTTTCTGATCTTTAAACAACATCGTTCGAATCAAAATATTAAAATCCATATCGCCATTCAAACTCATATAGCCGGCAGACCCCGTATAAACTCCTCTCTTAAAATCCTCAAGCTGATCAATAATCTCCATCGTGCGTTTTTTCGGGCAACCGGTAATCGAGCCTCCCGGAAACAGCGCCTGAATCAGATCAAAAATATCACTGTCGGAACGCAACATCCCTGTGACCTTCGACACCGTATGCATCACATGTGAGTACTTCTGGATCTCACGATGCTCTGCAACCTTTACCGAACCAAGCTCACACACTTTTCCTAAATCGTTTCTCTCAAGATCGACAATCATATTCAGTTCCGCTTCATTTTTTGGGGAGTTCAAAAGTGCGGTAGCATTTCGTTCATCTTCGGATTTCGTTTTACCTCGAGGCATCGTACCTTTAATCGGCCAGGTCTCAACCTGTTTTCCTCGCTTGCGTACCAGCAGTTCCGGCGAACAACTCACTACTGAAAATTCAGGATACTCAAAATAACTCGCGAATGGAGCCGGTGTAATCTGCGAAAGTTTCAAAAAAACTTTCCACGGATCAATATCGCCCTCCGCCATAAAACGCTGTGAAAAATTTGCCTGATACGTATCACCCTGTTTCAAAAATTTCTGCAACTGTTCAATCTTCTGCAAGTATTGTTCCTTCTGCAAATGAGCAGACACCTCTCCCACAGACCCAATCCCGCGCAATACCACCGGTTTTTTCACATCAAGCGTCATCTGTTCCAATGTTCGTTCAGCATCCATCGCCGTATCGCCGAGTGCCAAAAACCACATTTTATTCTGTTCATGATCAAACGCTATCACCCGATCGTAAAACGCAAAAATAAATCCGGGAAGTTCATAATCATCAAAAACCTCCTGTTTCACATTCGCAAAATGGCATCCGTAATCATAAGTAAAAAGTCCCGCAAATCCGCCAAAAAACGGCACAGGCGCTTTACTGGTAAAACCAAAATCCAGAACCAGCTTTCGCAAAGCCTCAAACGCGTCCCCCTGCAAAAGCTCATTGCGCGGTCCTTTTGGCAAAACACTGCTCTGTCTCAATCTTTCCAAATGCAAAATATCCTCCTCGCACCACACCACAAACGCAGGATTGTAACCCAAAAACGAGTAGCGATCCCCCTGCCCTGTTCTCAACAAAAAACTATACTCGGAGCGTAAGCGCGCAAAAACCGACTCCGGACTCACATCGAGCCCAATCGGTTCACTGCGTGAAGCAAGTTTTAAGAAACCCATAAAGGGATATTAAACGCGCTCGTCTTCTGTATAAACATGTTCAAACTCAGACTTGTTGTATGTGAAGAGTTCATCCATCTTAAAGAAGCGTGGAACCTCTTTCTCAGCAGTCTCAACAGAATCAGAAGCGTGAACCACATTGCAGGCAACGCTCATAGCCAGATCCCCGCGGATTGAACCGGCCTCAGCCGCACGAGCTTTAGTAATACCACACAAAATGCGAACAGCACTCACAACCTCAAGACCCTCCCAGCACATCGCAATCACAGGAGAACTCTGCATAAACTGACTCACACCAGGAAAAAATGGCTTATCAGCAATATGAGCATAATGTTCACGCAGAACAGCCTCTTCCAACTGCATCATTTTCATACCAACCAGTTTCAAACCCTTCTTTTCAAAACGGTTAATAACCTCACCAATAAGGCCTCTTTGAATAGCATCCGGTTTAAGCAAAACCAAAGTCTTTTCCTTCAAACCTTTAAAATCCATCGACATAAAAATTTGTTAATAATAAAAATTCCGCGAAGATAATACTAACAAAAGCGCTTATGGGCAAGGGATCTCAGCCTAGAACTTGAGCAGTTTTTTAAAACGCTCTTCGTCCTCATAAGGTCCGATTACAGCCAGATACATCTGATCCTCCTTAAAGATCTCTTTGGCTACCTGCTGAACCTGCTCGGTTGTCACCTTATCAACCTCAGCCATCAGTTTCTCCAGAGACTGTTCTTTGCTGTACAGAAGCTCATATTTACCTACCAGATGTGCATACTCCTCTGAATCTTCCAGACGCAAAACCAGTTTTCCTTTCAGATAATCTTTGGCTTTTTTCAATTCTTTTGCGGATACCGGCTCATCGATGGCATTTTTGTACTCTTTAATAATGGCAATAATGGCCTTGTCGATACCATCCAGAGAAACGCCGGCATTGGTAGAAAAAGTTCCTGTGTCAGTATAATCGTCGGTCGAAGTGCTGATGTAGTAAGCCAGACCCTGCGCTTCACGTACACTCAAGAACATTCGTGAACTCATATTTCCACCAAGAACAATTCCTAAAATTTTGGCCGCATAATGAAGTTCATGCTGTTCATCATATCCCGGGAAACCAAGAAGAACATGTGCCTGCTCAGTTTTTTTGGTACGAAGATAAATCTTTTGCGGATTCGTATTTGGTTTGATCGCATCAAAATTGAAAGCTTTTTTGGTCTCTTCAAAATGAAACAGCGCTTCAATTTTTTCCATCAAAGCTTTGTGATCAACATTTCCGGAAACCGCAATCACTGTGTTATCCGGTGAATATAACTTCTTTTGATAATCTTTAAAATCCTCCTGCTTCACAGCCATAATCACCTCTTTAGTTCCCACCTGATCCCAACCCATCGGCTGGTCACCATAAATCAGTCTCTCAAAATCCCAACCGATCTGATGCATCGGCGTGTCCTGATACATGTTGTACTCCTCCATAATCACGCCGCGCTCCTTATCAATCTCGGCCGGATCAAATTTGGAATGAATCAACATATCTGCCAAAACATCCAAAGCCGTATCCAGATGCTGATCCGCAACCTTTACGTAATAACCCGCATACTCCTTACCGGTAAACGCATTGAAATCGCCACCCACACCATCAATCGCCTCTGACACCTCTTTCGTATTCTTATATTTCTCAGCACCTTTGAAGAACATATGTTCCAGAAAGTGTGAAAGTCCGTTAATACGTGGAACCTCATATCGTGAACCTGCACCCACTAAAATAAGCACCGTCACAGCCTTGGTATTTTCCAGTTTTTTGGTCACAACCCTGAGACCATTTGGTAAAGTTGTTTTTTGATACATAAAAATAAAAAAAGATCCCTACTACAATAGTGAGGGATCTTTAAAGAGTCTAGATAAAAGTATTACTGTCTTTGAATCTGAGCTTTCTGAAAAACTCCGTTTTCAGCATCACGGAAAAGATCCGCACCCAGTTGATAAAGTCTTGCGCCAACTGCATGCACATCTTCTTCTGTAAAAGATTCATCCACCAATCGTACAAAATCCTTGGTATTCAATGGTTGATTATTCAAAAGTGCCTGGGTAATACGCTCCTTCATTGGTGAATCCTTCGCCTGATTCAGAGTATAAATAGGCAATATTGTGTTAACAAGACGGTAAGCAGAAGCCGCACCTTCACCTGAACCGGCATTCAAATAAACATAATAAGAAATGGGAACTTTTGAGTGACTATTGGCAAGTTCAGCACCAACCGCACAAAGTTCCTGGAAATTCATAGGATGGTATGCACCTTGCAAATGAGCAACCTTACCCTGTGCAACTTCAACCTGCAAAGGAACTATTAAAAATGAATCCATACCTGTTTCTTTCCCGTATTTCGGAAACTTATCACCAACAAAAACATGAATCGCTTCATGATCTATAGTATCAATACGATAAGCCTGTCTGAGTTTATCAACATCAACAGTAGGTTTGATAAAACCTGCATCACCGATTTCAGCAATACGTTTATTGGCATTACCCTCTGAACTTGGGCGAATATAAGCCGCAACTCCAATATCTGGCAAAAACTCTCCCGATGCCGGATCAGAATTATTATCAAACCATTTACCACCCAATGTAACAGTATTTACTTTGACCGTTCTATCTTTATCAACAACGCTCACCATCTCTTTCTTTTCAATTTCATAAAATTTAAGTTCAGGACTGGCTTTAATAGTTCCGGATCCTTTATCAGAAACAGCATGAAGTTGAACTCTAAAATAATAACCTGCTTTCAAAAAAAGCGGTTTTAGCACCTCAGCATATTTTGGAACATCTTTCGTATCTGTTGGTACTGGATGGGCTTTGAAATAAGCGGCAAACGCAGGCTGCTTCTTGGCAAGATTCACAACGTCAGTCACAAAAGATCGCAGAATTTTAATTTTATCTTCAACATCTTTTGCCTTGGCAAACTCGTTGCGCATTTTTTTATCAATGACTTTCTGCGTATCGGCCACCAAATCTTTTCCGGCTTTTTCCAGTTTTTCATCGGTACCTTTCAACTCTTCCGGCAAAGGAAAATCAAAAGAGATACCGGTAAACTCAACGGTTGGTGCTGTGTATTTTGATTGCTCCTTAATCTCAACATGAGAGGCTGAAGAGATAGATGCAGGCTGGGTAGATGCAATAACGCTAGCCGATGTCGCCTGAGGCGTTTCGGTAGTGTTATTTGTTGTATTGGTTCGTGGATCATCGCATCCATACAGTCCGGCAGTTGCTGCTACCATTGAGCTGATTGCTGCCATTCTACGAACTAAGCCAACTGGCTTTACAGGTGCATTTTTTAAGGGACTTGAAGCTTCTAAAAGCTCATCTGCTTGAGGAAAATCAACATTTTTTGTCGATTCATGCATCTGCATACAAAGAAAGTTAAAGGGTGGTAATATAGAATAAATGCCTTAATATGTCAATGGAAAGGGCCTCCATCCTGGTCAAAGAGAACATCGACAATTTCCTTTCCTTACAAAAAAAAATATAATAAGAGCCCGTTTAAGAATCTCCGTGTCCTACAAACGTCACAAATCGAAAGAGCCCATGGATAAACTTCTTATCCTTAAGGGTGTTGTTACCCTCTTTGCCGCGGTCATTATTTTCCGTCTGTTTTATTTGCAGGTAATCCGCAACGATTACTATCAGCAGGTAGCAGCCAAAGAGCACTCGGGAGAAACGAAACTGCCGGCACGTCGCGGCGAAATTTTCGTCAAAGATTATGCTTCCGATGAACCGGTGCGTGTGGCCACAAACGTAACGCTGGACACACTGTTCGTGGATCCAACAATCATCACCAATGCCAAACTGGTAGCCGATCGTTTGGCCCCGATTATTTATGATGTGGATGAAGCACGTGCTGCAGACCAGGACCGTATTGCAACTGAACATAAACGCGCCAAGACAGACGAGGATGTGAAAAAAATCAAATCTCTGACCGATGAAGAACTTTATAAAAAATTCTCCGAAGATCTTCTCGAAAAAATAAGCGCAAAAGTCAGACCGGTAATTATTTTAAGTAACGACTCAGATCCGGAAGTTCTGGCAAAAGTGAAACAGCTCAATTTAAACGGCATCGAAGTAACCGAAAAAGAGATCCGGGCCTTCCCTGATAAAGTGGCGAACAGCAAAGGCTTTATCGCATCCCAACTTGCTACCTATCTGGAAATGTCACCGAGCCGTCTGGAACAGATTCTCGACGGAAAAAATCGCTACGTTATTCTCAAGAAAAAACTCAAACCGGAAACTTCTGCCCAGATCCAGAAAATGATTGAAGAGGATAAAGATAAAAATTTCTTTGGTGTGGGCCTGGAAGAAGAGTATTACCGTTACTATCCTGAAGGCGAACTGGCAGCAAACGTTCTGGGTTTTGTAACACCGGACGGAATCGGTAACTACGGTATTGAGAGCAAATACAACACGCAACTGCAGGGTAAAGAAGGAGTATTCCAGGGTCAAAAAGACGGTTCAGTTTATGGACGCCAAATCACAGTCGGTGATAGCGTCATCAGACCGGCTGTTGATGGTGATAACATCGTCCTCACCATTGATCGCTCCATGCAGATGTACATTGAAAAAAAACTCGCTAAAGCTGTACAGGACTACCGTGCAGATAGCGGCCAGGTTGTGGTGATGGATCCAAAAACCGGCAACATTCTGGCTATGGCACACTACCCAAGTTTTGATCCAAACAACTTTGGCGCCGTCGCTGACACCGATGAAATCAACTTCACTGCTGACGAAATAAAAAGCCTGGTACCTATCGACGGTGAAGACGGTAGCTTCTGGTTCTACCGCAACGTTCCGGCGCACGACCGTTATAAAGTTCTCACTGAAATTCTGGATAACGGCCAGAAAATTTATAAACGTTATAAAAACTGGATCGGCCTTGAAGCCTACCAAAACAAAGTTGTTTCTGCCCCATATGAACCGGGTTCAGTATTCAAAGCTATCACCATGTCCAGCGCCATTGACGATAAAGATGTCTCTTCTGACACCGCCTTCAACGATCCTGGATTTGTAAACATCGACTGGAATCCGATCAAACAGGACTACGACAGTGACCCTATTAGAAACGTATCCGCCAAATGTACCGGTTACGTAAACATGACGCACGTACTGGCCAACTCCTGTAACACCGGTTTAAGTTGGGTCGCGAAAAAAATGGGAAAAGCACTCTTCTATAGTTACATCGTCCGTTTCGGTTTCGGTGAGAGAACCGGTATCGAGTTCGATAACGAACATCCGGGTAACGTAGCTCATTACAACAACTGGCATTCAGAAAGTGATTTCTTAACCAAGTCATTTGGTCAGGGTCTCACCGTAACTCCCCTGCAAATGATCACAGCTTATGCTGCCATCGCTAACGGCGGTAAACTCATGCAGCCTCATATTGTTGATAAAATCATTCAAGCCAACGGTAAAGTTATTCAGACGGAACCACTGGTTGTTCAACAGGTCATCAGTGAACAAACTGCTCATACAGTTACAGCCATGCTGGTTGCCGCCGTAGAAAACGGTGTTGCACACAATGCCATGCTGCCGAACTATTATATCGCCGGCAAAACCGGTACATCCCAAACCTACCTCCACGGCAAAGCCATGACTGGTGCCGGTACTACCATCGCTTCCATCGCCGGCTTCGGTCCGATCGACGATCCAAAATGGGTTCTCTACGTAAAATTCGACCGTCCACGCAGCAGTGAGTGGGCAGATACCACAGCCATCTACGTCTTCAAAGACGTCGCCTCATATCTCTATGAGTACATGGGCATTCCACCTGATAAAAAATAATCAGCAGTCTAAGCCAGCGGATCCAACTCCTCAATAAACTTGATGGTTAATCCCCAAACTTTCAGTTTATCTTTTTGATGTGGATAACCGTCAACCTCCACCAGTGACCACGGAACCAATTCTTCAGTTTTGAAATCCTCAGTTTCCAGTTCCTCTTTCTTCGGCAGAGTTACCAAAACTTCCTGATTCGTAACGCGAATCGCAACCAAAGTATAATCCTTCTCAAACTTCACCGAGATCACACGTCCGCCAACGACAGTACTGTCCTGAATATCGTAATTCCCCTCGTCCTCAAAACCCTGATTCTTGGAACGTTCAATATGATCAGGATCACCAAGCAGATTAAAATCCCCGATCTTCCACCCACCTTTCTCTTTCAAGAAAACCAACTGAAACTCCAACTTCATCTGTTTTCCATGATCATCCGGATCCTGGGAAATAAAAGTCCCGGTACAGTTCACCTCAACATTTCCACTCTTTTTATTTTCAGTGTGATCAATCTGATAAGAGACCGGCAACATGGATTTAATCATGGACTCCGTCATTACCTTCCCTTCCTCATCCTTCATATATTCAATTGTGGACTTCTTCACTTCCTTCGAACGAAGATCCAAACCCTCTTCAATTTTTCCGCCAGCCATCAAGGTATTATAGTTATCAAAAATCTCCTTCAATTCAGAAATATCAGGTGCTTTAGTTGTCATAAAATACAGATTTTAAGATATCAAATTGTCTCATCAGTATAACATATTCCGCCCTTGAAGCCCAGACCGCGCTCCATCTACTGACAAAAGCCGAAAACATAAGTATAATTCCGCAGTAACTACGACATAGGCCCATCGTATAGTGGTAGTACAGAGGTCTCCAAAACCTCTGGCGGGGGTTCGATTCCTCCTGGGCCTGCCAAATAGATAAGAGAATATTAGTTGACATTTGTCAAGTTTTTAGGTATATTTATCTTCCTATATCTATCCCTAAAAAATGGCTGAAGGATACCTCAAAGACCTTATCCGCCTCCTCCCAAAAGGAGCGCCCCGCCCATCAAAAGATCACCAGAAACGGATCCATATGATTGATGGTGCCGTTCAGGGGTACATTGAAGATTTACGAGCAAGAATCGCCCTCTGTGAAAAAGATCTATTAGAAATCACACCAATAGGTAAATTTGCCAATGAATACAGCATCTATGCTGATGTTCCAGAAAGAAACCGAGCAAACATGGCAGAACACGAAAGAAGAATTCGACATTTAAAAAGAGTCTTACCTGAAGCAAAAATTGAAGATGGAAAATTAAAGTCTGCACAGAGAATAAAATCAAAAGTACAAAGACTCAAAGCTCAAGGAGAAGACACACCTTATATATGTGATTTTTCGAGAGCAAGAATCGTCAGCTCCAATTTAGAAGAGTTAGAAAAAACTCATTCAACCCTCTCAAGAAAACTCGAACTTGAATATTTAGGAGGCATCAATCGCTATGGTGAAAATAAACCAAAATATCAACCAGGTTATAGAGCAGTTGCAACATATTGGATAATGCCTGAAGGACCATCCTTTATGACAGAAATCCAGTTAGTAACTGAAAATGTTCGCTCAATAATGGACGTAAATCACGCTTTCGATGTAACTAAAAAATGTGAATATCCATCAACAGATCATGCCACATGGGTAAGTAGCCTTTTTTATAAAGCGTCCATTTTAGATATCGAAGAACGACTGAAGAAATAGTGTCAACAAAAAGTATCACCTTAAACATGGGTTGACATACGGAATTAATCTCTATACAATGAGCTTCTTTTCAATATTCCATACTAAATTACTCACCCAATTCACATGAATAGTCAAAAAAATATGTCATTAAAAGACAAAGTCCGTTTCTGGATCTATCTGACCCTTTTTGTGATTATTTCTGCAGCCTGCGCCCTTGCACTGAACGTCATGTTCTTCCTTGTGATATCCCGATTCCAGCCATTACTCATTCTGGCAGTTGTAGTGATCATATTTCTACCAGCTTTGCCAATGATAAAAGTCGTGTCCAGCGGTCGAAAAAACCTGAATGAAGAAAATTTTCTCACCATTAGCGCCCTAGCCATCATCATCGCCTGTGCCACTCCATATGGCATAGAAATGCTCATACGCTATATCGACCCACCCCCTATGCCAGGTTATGAATTCGATGGAATCTTTGAAGCGTTCCAAATGTTAACATCCGGCATTTTTGTTATATTAGAACTGGTGTACTTCTTCACCTACTGCTGGTACTCAAAAAAAAGAGCGAAAAACTAACTCTTTTAACGAACCGCCTGCCCAAAATCCTCATCAGCAGTATCTGCTTTTTCGTCAGCTATTGTATGTTGCACACGGCCATCAATGTGGTTTGGTGGGGCATATGTCGTAAATATTTTCAAAGGAACACTTCCGGTATTGATAAAGTTATGCAAAGTTCCGGGAGTCACCACCACCACATCACCCGGGCCAACAGAGGAGATTTTACCGTTCAAATGCGCTTCCCCGACCCCTGATTGAAAATACAATATTTGTTCAACATGTTGGTGTGTTTCTTCACCCACTTCACCACCAGGAGGAATACTCATCACAACCAACTGGGATTTTGCCCCGGTGAACAGCACATGACGAAAATCTTCATTAGCTTCTGCAGCTTTCACAATATTTGTTTGAAATGGCGTCACATACTTTGGAGTGTCCATTTTTGAAAAGTAAAAAAAATAAAAAAGAAGAAATGCTATAAAAGATCCGGCGATAAAGCCCAATCCAACATAAAAAATATTTTTCATGAAACTAATAAATTATATAGAAAACATTGTCTCACTCTCTATCAGTAAACACCACCAGCCGTTTGGAGTATTGATTTGCAGTTTTATCCCAAGCACCGTCGCAGGTAATGATGTTTAAATGAGCTTTACCGTCTTTTGAGATAAATACATCGGTCGCATTCGCAGTAGGGTCATAACGTCTGCTTTCACGAACCACAAAAGTAATGATCGCTCCTTTATCATCCTGAACTTCAACTAAATCACCGGCCTTTAACTTATGCAGATTTACAAATACAGCGGCAGAACCGTTTACCCAATCAACATGACCATCAATAGCTGCACTCCCGATCTCTCCCGGTCTTGGGCCTAATTTATACCAGCCTGCATCAAACTGAAGCTTGGGAACATCCATCAACCCGGTTTTTGTTAAAGCCACTTTCTCAACCGGCGCATTTAAAGCAATACTGGGAATTCGAATACGCACAGGTACACCAATGCTCTCCTCAGCACCAAGTGGATGCGTGGGCACACTCAGAGACTCATCAACTTCAGTAGTCGATTCTTGGCTCATTACAACAGGATTCAAATAAACCTCCTCTTTCACAGGTACAGGAGAAACAGGTACGTCATCCCTAAAAATATCCGAAAACATTAAACTCAATGCAGCGAAAATCATCACGAGTACTGCCAGTATTCGGACCTTCATCTGATGTGATATTTTCCTCGGCATAAGTCATCCAAATTATATACCTTCAATTTATAAACTCTTTTTTCTGCGAAGGATATACAAGAGGGATGATAATGCCAAAATGGCGGCAGCTGACAAAGGAATATTTTCTGAAGGTACAAAACCTGTATTCGGCAGTCCCGGAATAACAGTTGTTACTACTTCTGCCACTGGCAATGGTGCAGCCACCACTACAGCAACCGGCACAACAACTGTAGCAATTGCAAAATCTCTTACAGTAATACCATTGGCCTGACCACTCGCAATAGCGGTGTTCGTCGTTGTTACTGCAAGATTTGCAGTACAGGTGTATGTCCATGTCTCAGTAATATCCAAATTAGAGTCACCGTTCGTGTCACCTGAAATAAATTTCATAGGTGCACACTTATCATCATCGAGTGTCACATTTTCAAGCGGAACAGTAGTCAGGTTTGTTATTTTTTCCGTGTATGTGACAGATCCTCCACCCACAGGCAACGCCAACGGGCTTGGAACTTTTGTCACATGAATTAATGGTGGAACAACAGGTGCGCCAACAATAACCGTCGCGCTTGCGATATCTGAAGTAGAAATACCATTGGCATGTCCGGTCGCTACAACAGTATTTGTATGAGTTTCTGTCAGTGTTGTAGTACAGGTGTATACCCAAGTTTCACTTACATCAAGTCTGTTGTCAGCATTAGTATCACCCGAAACAAGAGTGATGGGGCTGCAGGTATCGCCTACCATTGTGATATTTCCTACAGCAATCGTCCCAATATTACGAAGAGTATAAGTATAAGTCACAGGTCCCGGTCCACCAGGCAAAGCCAGTGGGTTTGGTACTTTCACCACATCGATAAGAGGTGGTACCGGAGTAGAACCACCACTACTACTACCACCGCCACCACCACCTGATGGAGGTGGAACAACCGGAGCAATATCATTATTTGTGATAACACATACTTTAATATCACCAGGAGAAAGCGTTATGTTACCGGCAATATCACAATCACCGGAAAACGCCTGGGTATAGCCAGGATCAGCAGTTTCAGTCACCGCATAAACAGCAGGCGCAGGAAAAACATTCGTTATGCCGGAAACTACCGGCGTTGCATTAACAAATAACGGAAAATCGCCGATACCTTTCACTCCACCGTTATCATTCACAACTATTTTTACAACATTAATTGTCGCCGGAAGAACAGGGGGAATATCATTATTCGTAATTGTACAGGTTATATCATCGCCTGCCGCAATTGTTACATTACCTGCAATATCACAAGATCCGGTAAAGGTCGCATTGTATCCGGCAAGTGCATCTTCACTTACCACATAAGAACCGGGAGTTAATACATAAGGAGTTCCCAAAAGACCTGCACCCGCTTGCGGACTTCCAGGCACATCCACTACACCTGCTTTTAAATGAACAGTTGCATCAGCAGCAACTCCCACACCACCATCATCATTAACGACAGCCTTAACGATATGAAGAGTACCAGTACATGTTGGCACAGTAATAGTATTAGTGTCAGTCGTAACAGTTCCGCCAAATGCTAAAGATCTTCCGAGCCACGTAGTGTTAGCACCCAGCGTTGCACCAGCGTCACCAATAAGAGTTCCGGCAAATGTTGTGTTTGCTCCAAGTGTTGTTGCTGAAGACGGTGTCCAAAAAACATCACACGCTGACGCACTGGCCAAAGTTACCACAGCACCAGCTGTCGAAGTTAACGCACCATCAGGTCTGAAAATAAATGTTCCTGTCCCGCTGAGAGTAAGAGGGCCTCCTATATTCATCGCACCTGTACTGCAATAAACGCCTGGAAGATACACGCCAACAGGACCATGTGTTATATCAGTAGAAAGATCAATCGCTCCCGGAGCAAAAGTAAATGTACAAGGTTCAGCAGCCAAAGTAGTTAAAGCATTCCCCTGATCGATACCTGCCGTAGCATATGGAGCAGCACTTCCGTAATTCGTATGTATACCTGCTGGAACAACTGCAGGTGGTGTAGTAAATCCAACATCACCATTGATTGTTGTTCCCGCTACAGTATTAGTATATGTATTGGAAAGTACGCCGTAAGTAGTTGCAGCTCCAAGTGAAGGAGTTGTTGCAGCAAATACGGTAATTGGCGCAACCAAACCGAGCGCACATGAAACTGCCAATACTGCGAGTATTGGTGCCTTATTAGTACTTTTCATATTTTTAATTTAAATAATCGAATAAATTATTTAGCAAATCCAACATCAAAAGAGCCTGATAAGATCTCTTGACGAACGATGCGTCCAAAGAGATGTAAAAATCAGGATTTTAGTTTTCGTCTTCATTATTTTTCGCGTTTGAGTTTTATTATTTTGAATTTTACAATTCTTTATATAGTTCGTCAAATTTTGCCAGCCTTTCTATAGTTTTATCCAAACAGGTGACAATAACAAAAAAATATTGTCGTGATAAAAGACTGACAGATTTTTACGGAACTTTTTATTTAAAGTTATGCGGTCGACCAACCACAATCGAAATAATTTTCGCCACGCCCCAAATCAAAATGGCATAAACAACCATAGCGATGAGCGTACCGGGCTCAAAAACAAAAACAGCATATGGCGCTACAAAAAAGTTTGTCACACCATAAATAAAACCAACAAACCCGCTTGTAGCATCAGCCCCGGTCAGTTTAAAAACAAGACGAAACAAAAGAACAACCTCAAGTAGTCCTCCTATAAAATAAATAATGTAGTGAGCCAGACCATAGGCAGGTTTTTTAGGAGGCACCGGCTCAGTAGGAACAATTGGCTGAACCACATCAACTTTTTTAAGTTCATCTGCCATAAAATAAAAGTTAGGTTTAAAGGTCAAAACCCATTGTATCGGATAAAAGCCTTTAGAGGAAATAACGCAAAAAACCTACAAAGGCATAAAAGAGTTATCAAAAGCCGGACTCGGACCGCTTGTTGAATACAGATAATGTCGAGGCAAAAACCAGCTGATTCTTTTCATAACATCCTCAAACCTTTGAGGAGATTCAAACATCTCCGGCCTCAGATTAAAAACCAGCTCCTGTGAACTCTGCCCTTCAGAGTTACGAACGAGAAGAAGTATTTTCGGATCAAGAATTTTAAAACCGGCAAGATAGGCTCGCAAAATTTCCCGGGCAACTTTTGGCAAATATGTCTCCGCCGGCTGGCCGATCAAAACTTTCTCGCCGCCTTGAATAGTTTGTGAAGGAGGCACAACTTTTTCCGAAGAATAAAACTCGCCCGTTAGAGAGTAATTCACAATATCTCCATAAGAAAAAACCCATTCTGCAGAATTCGCACCAAGTTCAATAACAACACCAATCCCCTTTTGCAGCAAAAAATCGTCTTTCATATGCTGAAGAACAAAACATTGAAACTCATTATTCGGTTCCGGTAAAAGCAAAACAAAATACGGAAATCCGTCAGGGCCCTGTACAATCTGCGGATCAGAACAACGGAAACTCGCCGTACCGACAGAATCTAAAAATTTTTGCTTCCATTGATCATCACGCTGGTCTTTGGGAACAGTAAAAAGTTCATACAAAATTTTCGTTTTCTCGAGATCTCCAGAATATGGCTCCATAAAAAGCAGTTAATATATAACCAGCATAATCGACAATCATCACGGACTCAAATCATCCAGTTCTCGCTGGAACAAATAACGTGAATGTAAGAAGGCCTCATACACCAAATGAACATCCTCAGATGGTAATTGCTGGGCTTTTGAAATACAAAGTTCTTTCGTTTGCTGAGAAAATTTACGGTACTGTGAAAGCATAAATTCAATCTCGGGTTTATCAGCTTCAAGTGCCCCCTCAGTAGATTTTGTTTTTCGAATCAAGGCAATAAACTCTTTCAAAAGCCCATCAAGGTAGTTTGTATCACCGAGCAGAATCATCGTCAGATACGCATATCTGCGAATATGAGGATCCTCTGATTTACAAAGTGCTTCGACATGATTCTTTTCCCAAAAAGCCTTGATTGCACCAATCACAAAAAGCGAACTTTCCTGTGCTTCCGTTGTTTTGCTGGACAAAACCATCGCCATTTTTGGAACAAGATAAATACGCATATCTGGAAATTTCCAAAGCGCAGCTACCGTACCCGCAACAACTCTGACATTATCACTGTTCAAATAAGGCTCAATGTAGGAAATAATTCCGCGATCATCAAATGTTGCCAGTGTTTCAATCACATTAATTTTCACCTGAGGATCATTACCTTCAAGATTTTTCTCAAGGAAATCAATCACCTCTTCCAAATTAAAATATTTCAGAGAGGAAATAACTTCGAGCTTCAAATAATGGGGCACGTTGGAGATAAAAATCTCGCGGTACGTTTTTAGAAGCAAATGCTTGGTAATCGGATAATGATCAAACTTTCTCCTGCTCTTAATAATCGCTGAAATCCCCTGAAGTGCAGCAAACATCTCTCTTGGTTTCCCCTCTTTCAGAACTTTAATAAAATCAGTAAGTGTTTGATAATTGCCGATAATACCCAACGTGTTCATGGTTTTAAATTTGGTCAACTCATCGGTATTCTTCATATTCATCAGACGGCGTAAATAAATCTCCCCGGTATCCTGTTGAGTTTTTTCGGCGAGAAGTTCAATAGCCTGATGCTTCAAATATATATCTTCCTTAAAAAGATCTTCTTTCAGCTCTATCTGATAACTATTTTTCAATTTAAGAGCCGCAAGAAAAAGAATAATAATCAAGAAAGCAATCAGACCGGTATTCAAAGTTTGCTCAAGTTCGATATTGGCAGCATAAACAAAAAGCGAAAGAGAGATAGTCAGCTTAGTCAGCGAAGTAAAAAGTCCCATGATCAAAAAATAAACCTGCTGTGCTTTTTCTTTCGGAGCCACAGAAAAAATCTGTGATACCGCAACGTAAACGGCCGCATACCAGGGAACAGATGTAGATAACAAGAAAATAATCACATACAAAGGCTGTAAACCCAATGCAACGGCACCAGCAAGGAAAGTAAACATTATCACCGGATAAATCAGAATAATCCTGGCAACGCCAAAGCGAAAAAACAGTCTCTTCGCAAAAAACAGATCAAAGAGAAAAAC
>Ga0068869_100000389_pt1 | contig 23935 bp, 23 predicted proteins | sample KBSMisM52_FD_64676 | JGI IMG/M metagenome (GOLD analysis project Ga0068869, IMG submission 64676) | Miscanthus rhizosphere microbial communities from Kellogg Biological Station, Michigan, USA - KBS Miscanthus M5-2 | ecosystem: Host-associated > Plants > Roots > Rhizosphere > Soil ... | reverse complement strand
GGGGGGGCGCAGCGAGGAGGGCGCCTTCAGCGGGCTGGGTGCGGCGACCGGGGCGGGCTGGGGCTCGGGAGCAGGGGTAGGGGTGTCGGGTGTATCGCTCATGGTTATGGGTAAAGGGAGTTAGCGCGGGGTGGACTTGTGGACGATCTCGGCGAGCTCGCGCGGGTCAACCGTTTCGAGGCGTTTGTCGCGGCGCTTGAGTTCCTCGAAGGTCTTGAGGGTCGTCTCGGTCATGCGGCCGTGGGTCTCCTCGGAGCCGCCCACGAGCACGAATTGTTCGCCGCGGGTGATGCGTTTGTGGCCGTCCTGGTTGTCCAGGCCAACACCGAGCAGGCCGGCGGTGCGCGCCGGGGATTTGCGGGGAGTGGTGGGTTTCTTGCTCACTCAGTCACCGTGCTTGCTTCCGTTTGTGTTTCAAGCGGCTTTTCGGAATTGGCGTCGGTCGCCGTGGGGGCGGTCATCGCCTCCGGTGTTTCGGTGACGGTGGCGGTGTCGGACGCGGCCGGCATCTCGGGAATCGTCGGGGTGGATTCGTCGGCGACGAGGGCCGGGACGGATGCGATGACAGCGGGGATAAACGCGGGTGCGGCGGAGCGGGGGGCTTCGGCGGACGGGGGAGTTCCGTTCGTGTCGCCGGGGGCGGGCGACTCGGGCGCGGGCGGAAGGGAAGGCGGGGCGTCGTCGTCGCGGGCGCTGCACTCGATGTCGGTGAAGGCGTCGTTCTGGCGGACGCGGAGTTTGCCGAGGCGGGTGAGCTCGAGCACGGCGATGAACGTGGCGACGAGCAGGCGCACGGTCACGGGCTGGTCGCCGAACAGTTCGGTGAAGACGAATTTTTTGCGGGTGCGGATGAACTCGAGCACCTCCTCCATCTTGTCGGCGACGGTGATCTGTTCGTCCTGGATCTGGCCGACGACGAGTTTCTCGGCGAGGCGGCGCAGGACGATGTTGAAGGCGTTCCAGAGCTCGATGCGGTCGACGTTTTTGAGCGGGCGCTCGGATTCGCTGATGGAGAGTTCGGAGACGTGGCGGGCGAGCAGGTCGCGTTGGAAGACGGCGAGTTCGTCGAGCTTGGTGGCGGCTTCCTTGAACTTTTTGTATTGGAGGAGCTGGTGGACGAGTTCCCAGCGGGGGTCCATTTCCTCCTCGGTGGCGTTGGGATCGACGGCGGCCTGGCCGCGGGGGAGGAGCATGCGGCTCTTGATCTCCATGAGCGTGGCGGCCATCACGAAAAACTCGCCGGCGATCTCCAGGTCGAGCTGCTGCAGGGAGTGCAGGACGTCGATGTATTGGCGGGTGACCGAGACGATCGGGATGTCGTAGATGTCGATCTCGTTTTTCTTGATGAGGAAAAGCAGCAGATCGAGGGGCCCCTCGAAGGCGGGGAGCTTGATGCGATAGTCGGCGTCGGGAACCACGGTCGGGCGATGCTTGGCGGCGGCGGGGGCGCGGCAATGAAAATTTTACCACCGATTTCACGGATCGTCACGGATGGGGCGGAAAGCGGAGATTTTAACGTTGAGACGGGGAGATGCGAAGAAAGGGTCGCCGGCGTCCTCGCCGGCCACACTGTAGCGATCGCGCCATGGTGAGAGCCGGGATCGCGACAATTTCGCAATGGGACGGTGCTTGGAATGACTACGCACGGGTAGGTTTCTTTTCTTCCTTAGCGCTTAACTTTCCCTTTTCCTTTAGGCGGACGTTTCAGCTGAAACTACATCATGAATTTTGAACTTGTCCTCCGTCGGGCGGTAGGCGGGCTCGAAGCCGCAGGTGTCCACTACGCCTTGATCGGCGGCTTTGCGATGGCGATGCGCGGCGTTCAGCGTGCGACCATGGATCTTGATTTCATCTTGATGCTCGAAGACATGGACAAGGCCGACCAGGTTCTTTGTGATTGTGGTTACGAACGGGTTTTCCACTCGGAGAATGTTTCGCACTATGCGTCGCCGAGCCAAGAATGGGGGCGGATCGATATTCTCCATGCATTTCGAGGGCCGACCTTGGGCATGCTTAAACGTGCAGAAGCGCTTCCCGTCTTGGATGGTCTGTCGATCAAGGTGGTGCAGGTTGAGGACATCGTCGGGCTAAAAGTGCAGGCGATGGTGAACAACCCGGCGAGAGAGCCGCATGATTGGAGCGACATACGCATGATTTTGACGGCGGCAGGAGAGCAGGGGACATCAATCGATTGGCGCTTGTTGGCCGAATATCTTGCGATTTTTAAGTGGGAGGAGAAGCTGCCTGAACTCAAACGATTCTATGGCGCGACTGACTCAAGTTGAAGGCGACCAACTGCGCCAAACGAAGCGGGATATCCACCCGCGACCCCGGCTAGAAAGGCGTCCCACTGCGGATTACGTTGCCTTCGCGACGTTTGCCTCGCGGGTGGCTCGTGTGCCCAAGCCAAAGTGGATCAAAGGCGGCGATCACTGGAAGCTATAGTTGAAACGCACGGCCCCGGGGGGCGCTCGCGGAAGGCTGCGATTCAGATTTTAACGCGGAGACGGGCTCCGTTCTCGCGGTTATCTCCTGTAAATCCAAACCCGGCTCATAGAATCGCCAGGCCGAGGACGCCGAGCGCCAACAGCAGGGCGACGATGGCGAGGGCGGTGCGTTCGCGGGCGGTGAGGCGGAAGAGCATGGCGGTTACAGGCCGTGGGGCTGGAGGCGAGCCAGGATGCCGGTCACCAGCGGGTCGTCACGAATCTCGGCCCACGGGCGGTTGCTGGAGATTCGCACGAACATCTGTTCGCCGGCGGTGCGGAAGCCGTAGCGCCAGGCGAGCTTCAACAACATGACGGCCGAGCGCGGGTCGGTCTGGGCGATGGAGCGGCCGTCGTAGAGGTGCCAATACCACACGTTTTGCAGGAATCCGTTGTGGGTGAAGGCGCGGAATTCGGGCGCGGGCAACGCGCGATCACCGGCGAGGAACGGCTGCTCGGCGGCCGTGACGGGTTGGGCGCTCCAGCCGCCGCTCGGCCAGCAGGCTTCGGGGGTGTGCGCGGCCACCAGGCTCACCGGCACCTGGCCGGGCGACCAGTAGGCGAGATACACCGTGATTTGCAGCGGTTCGCCGTCGGGGCGGACGTCCACGCGCCGGACATAGGTGCGTTGGATGAGGTGGTCGGTTTCCAAGACCGGGGCAAAGCGGACCAGGCTCTCGGTGTGCACGGTGTCCCAGCCGGGCGCGTTTGCGGGCAGCACGGCCTCCAGATCGGGAGCCGGCGCGGACGGTTGCGTGACGCGTCGGGTGTTGAAGGCGGCAAGCCCGATCAGCGCCACGACCAGCAGGTAGGCGGCGAGGAGTCCCCACGGGCGGGAGGCGCGGGCGATCGCAGGCGAGTTCAGGCGGGTGTCGCAGCCGATCGGCCAGGAGACAGGAGTCTTTTCCTCCAGCAGCAAGGCGAGTCCGCCCAGGATGAGCGCGGTGACGCCCAGCACGGCGAACCCGGTGAGGTCGTGCCATTTTCCGGAGATATCGATGCCGGCGTTGGCCATCAGGGTGAGGCCGAGCGACCGCGCGATGTTCATGGCGAAGGCCAGCGGCGGGGCCAGCACGATCAACAGCACGCGGGCCCACGGACGCCGGACGAGCGTGGCGGAAAAGAAGATCGCGGCCACGACGCAGGACAACAGGCTGCGCACCCCGCTGCACGCCTCCTCGACGCCGACGCTGGTGTGGGCGAGCAGGATGATGTTGCCCGATTTGGACGCGGCGATGCCGAGCAGGTGCAGGGAGTTGAGCACGATGTCGGTCACCCAAAACTGGAGTTGCAGCGTGAGCCGCGAGTAGGTGCCGGGCGGGATGGGCGCGCACAGGGGCCAGAACCCCGCGGCGACCAGCGAGGTCCAGTTGAGCGGCAGGGCGCGCACCCGGTTTGTGCTCAACCACAGCAGCGCGGCCAGCAGCAGCGCGGACAATGCCAACGCCAGCGTCATGCCCACGAGCGCGTGCGACCAGTCGATGCCCGCTGCGTAGAGTGCGGCGATGAGGGTAAAGCCGACTCCGATGACGAGCAGGGCTCCGCGCGCCAGGGCGAGTCCGCGGCTTTCGGTCGGATAAAAGGGCGGGCGTTGCCGCCGGCTTTCGTGGAGCAGGAGCAGAAACAGCACGGGGGTGAACAAGCCGTGCGAGAGGTCGGGGTTGTGTAGCCACTCCGGCCAGAGATGGACGCAGAACGCGGCGATGAGTATTCCGGCCAGCGCGACCACGCACCACCCGGAGGCGGGAAGAGACGGGGACTTGGGCGCGGCGGTGGTCACGGAGCGGGGGCGTAGTGGTCGAGAAGCGCGTAACTTACCTCCAGCGGCAGCGGTTGCAATGCCGGCAGAAAGTTCTCCACGCGACGGTGGCGGTTGTTGTCGAGCAGGGCTTCGCCGATGATGTCGAGGCTGCGGAAGTCCTCGTGGAGCGTCGCCTTGATGTGGGCGGCGGTCCAGTGCATCCGGGGTTTGTCACGGGCGACGCCGGCGGCGCAGAACAACGAGAGATAAGCGGAGTAGCTCGCGGGGGTGTCGGGCGGCGGATCGCGTTCGAGGCGCGTAAACACGGCGTTGCGGATGTCGTCGTCGGGATGGCGGATGAGGTGGGCGCTGAGCAGCTCGATGAGGGACGGACTCGGGGCCGCCATGAGCAGGCCTTCGACCTCGGTGCGCAGGGTGGTGCGCCAGCCGGCCGCGGCGAGCGCGTCGAGGCGCAACGGAATCAGGTCGCGCGGGCCGAGCAGGCGGGAACGGCGGTCGATCCAGGTGAACGCATCTTGGGCGAGACCGCGGGCGATGAGCTGGCGGCAGACGTGGTAAAAGGAGGCGGCGTCGGGCGCGGCGGCCGCCGCCGCGATCAGGCGCGGACGAATCTCCCCGGGCGCGGCGGTTTTAAGGTCGTTATGCAGCGCGAGGAGAAAACGCGCGGATGACGGCAGGGCGGGGTTGCGGGCGAGCTCGGCGCACACGGCGGCGTTGCCGGTGCGGGCGTTGGCGAAAAGCAGCGCGTTTACCCACGCCGGAGACGAGGCGGGGTCGGCGGTGATGCGGGCGGCGGCGAGCGTCTCCACCCCGGCGAAGTCGCCGCGGGCGAGCAGGGCGCGGAACCACGTCTGGGCGGTGATCTCGGCTTGGTCGGGGTGGTCGTGGAGCAGGCGTTGGTAGATCTGGTCGGAGAGGCCGGGCTGGTTGACTTGCCAAAGGCCGGCGAGCTGGCGGCCGGCGGCGTAGTTGCGCGGATCCAAGCCATAGGCGGTGGACAGCGCCATGAGGGCCGACTGCGTGTCGCCGGCGCCGCTAGCGGCCCGGAATTTTTCGAGGAAGAACTCGCTGCGCACGGCCGAGTGTTTTTTCCAGGCGGGCGGCCAAAGCACGCCCGGGTAGGTTACGCCGTAGCCGACGGAGCGCAGGAACAGGAAGGCGGCGAGGGCGGCCAGCAGGTAGAGCAGCGCGGTCGCGGAGCCGTAAAACACCGCGGCGCGTCCCCAGAACGGGCGCACGTCGGCGCGGTCGACCGAGCACCGCCAGGCGCCGCCTTCGGTGCGCTGAAGGAGCGGGCAGAGCCGCCGGAAGCGCGCGGGGTTGTTCCAGGAACCGACGGCGCTGCAGGCGGTTTCCCAGGCGCGGCCGGAGTCGCTGGGATGCTGGCACGGGCAGCGTCCGCCCGTGAGATGCGCGCGATAGGCCGTCTTGCGGGTGTTCCAGTAGAGGAACCCCCACGCGAGTCGGAAAAAGTCGGCGATCCATCCCATGTGAACGGCGAAGGTAACGGGCTCGTTTTCGTTTGGGCAACATGGGATTGGACGCGGAACAAATCGTTTTCGGAGAGGACTACCGCCGGGATATGATCACCCCCATCCTTCGTTTCTGTTTGGCGGCTGTGACGGCCGCGGTTTTCACGGCAAGTGTCCAGGCCGCGGCCATCGGCGAGCCTGCGCCGGATTTCACCCTGACCGACATCGAGGGCGGCACGCACACGCTGTCCGCGCTGAAGGGCAAGACGGTCGTTTTGGAATGGGTCAACCCCGAGTGCCCGTTCGTGAAAAAACATTACGACAAGAGCGGCAACATTCCCTCTCTGCAAAAGACGGCGAAGGCCGACGGCGTGGTGTGGCTCTCGATCAACTCGGCGGCGCAGGGCAAGCAGGGAGACTACGACGCCGTGCAGGTCGCCATGTGGCGCGCCCGGACGGGCGCGGCGCCGACCGCCTACCTGCGCGACAGCGACGGAAAAGTCGGCAAGCTCTATGGCGCGAAGACCACGCCGCACATCTTCGTGATCACGCCCGAGGGCAAACTCGCCTACGCGGGCGCGATCGACAGCATCAGCTCGACCGACGTCACCGACATCGCCAAGGCCGAGAATTACGTGACCGCGGCGCTCGCCGCCGTGAAGAACAAGGTGCCGGTCGCCCGCCCCACCACGCAACCGTATGGATGCTCGGTGAAATATTGACTGGGAGGGCGGGACGACCTGCGTGTCGTCCGTGCCGATCCGGTCCACACGGAGGTGGACCCTCCCAACACCCCGGAGCTTGCTCCGGGATGTTTACTTAGCAAACGCACCCTGATGCAGAGGCGGGGAGACGCGGGGAGCGCTGAGCGGCTCCGGCTCTTTGTTCGCTAGGGTGTGTTGTTTTTCGGATTGGAGGTAGGGCGGGACCGCTGGGCTCGCCGAGCAGTCTTTTGGCCTGTGCCATTCTAGCAGCGGACGGCCCGGCGGTCCGTCCCTACCTCATCCCGGCTCGACGCGAGGTTTAGCCCTTCGTCAGCCACCATTTAGCCACCATTGGTTTGCGCAAATAATGCGGAGGCTTTGTTCATTTTGAATTGAACCGAATGAAATCCGGCACCTAGTTACTGGCCACTTCCTGCCAGCCCCTCGGATTTCATGCCCCGCGTCAGTGCCACCGCCCGCTTAGCCTCGACCGACAGCCGCTCCCCGCTGCCGGTGGACGGGGCGAGTCCGGTTTCCGACCCAAGCTCAACCCTCAGCTCTCAGGTTTCAGATCTCAGGTCTCAGCCTTCGACATCCTCATTCCTGACCCCCGGCGAGACCGAGGTGATCGCGATGTTTGTGCAGATGACGCAGGTCCTCGGGGTGCCGCGGTCGTTGGGTGAGATCTACGGGCTGCTCTTTGCCACGCCGGAGCCACTGGCGTTTCAGGACATCGCCGACCGCCTTAACCTGAGCAAAGGCTCCGTCAGTCAGGGACTTCGATTCCTGCGCACGGTGGGGGCCATCCAGCCGGTGGTGGTGGCGGGTGATCGTCGGGAATTCTTCGAGCCGGTCGTGGAGTTGCGCGCGCTGGTGGGCGGCTTTCTTCGCGAGCGCCTGAATCCCCAGTTGGAAAGCTGGGGGACGCGTGCCAAGGCCCTGAAAATCGAGGCATTTCAACGCCCGGAAGACGCTTCCCTTAAACTTTCCACTTCAACTGCGCAGCACCGGAAGGTGCTTTCGGGACGTATCGACAAGCTCAAGACCTGGCAGAAACGCGCCAACACCGTGCTGCCGATGATCGGGAAGATGCTCGGATGAACCCCATGATTAACCGCGAAGAACGCGAAGCTACACGAAGTTAAGACCCGATCATTGTCCGCCATCTTTGGCGTTTCCTCGCGGTTTTCGCGGTCAACGTCCGTCCGTTTTGTTTGTGCCTGCAAAGTTCAATTTTACCACCTCGGTTACTTCGCAAAGAAGTGACGGGGCAAAGCCTGCTCGGCAGGCTGAGCCCCGCCGGGGCGACGGAGCGCGGCAGTGCGGAGATGGTGTGCCGACGACGGCGCAAGTTACCGCCAGGCAACAATAAGTAGAATTAGATCATGAAACGCATATTCGTATCAGGCTGTTATGACATTATACATGCCGGGCATGTGCAGTTCTTCACCGAAGCCCGTGCGCTCGGCGACCACCTCACGGTCAGTTTTGCGTCCACCGACGTGTTGTGGTTTCATAAGCAGCGCCGCAGTTCGTTGCCCGACGAACATAAGCAGGCCCTGATTGCGTCTCTCAGGATGGTCGATGAAGTGGTGGTCGGGCGTGGCTTGGAGGAAGGCATTGATTTCCGTGAGGATTTTCTGCGCATCCGGCCCGACATCCTGGCGGTCACGGAAGACGATAAATACGCGCCCTTGAAACGTGCGCTCTGCGCCGAGGTTGGGGCCCAATACGTGGTCCTCGACAAGACCCCGCCCAAGTTCAAGCCCGTGTCCACGTCCGAGATCGTCCGGTATATCCGTGCTCCGCAGGAAGCTCCGCTGCGGGTGGATTTTGCCGGCGGATGGCTGGATGTCCCTCGCTACGCCCAAGCCGGTGCCTATGTGGTCAACTGCGCCATCTCACCGACGGTCTCTCTGCGATCCTGGCCTTATGAGCGCAATGCCGGCCTGGGCGGCAGTGGCGCCTGGGCGCTCCTCAATGGTCACGATGGAGTGAATTCCGAACTCGACCTCGGGGTGGGCTGGCAAGACCCGGCGGTGATCAGCGAAACCGGGCTTTGCGTGTGGTATAGCGGAGAGCGCCCGCGCCTCGAAGTGAAAGTCACCCCGGATTTCCTGGCCGGCTGCATGGCGTTGTATTGGACGGGCAACACGCACGATACGCCCGGCATGGTGGGGGGCACTCGCGATTATGCACAGATCGCGCGCGCCAGTCGGCTGGCCCGTGATGCCGTATGGTCGCGCAGCCTTGACGGCCTGGCCCAAGCTGTGGCGGCCTCGTATGCGGTGCAACGCGCCGAAGGCATGGCCCCGCTCCCGGGTGACCCGGAGTTTAACAAGAAACCTGAAGGCGGAAACCTGAAACCTGAAGTGGCCGGAGCGGAGAGAGCTGAAACTGGAAACCTGAAACCTGAAGGCGGACAAGATTCTTCGGAAACTCAGGGCTCAAGTTTCAAGCATCAGGTTTCTGCTTTGTCAGGTCTCAGCTCTCAGGTTTCAGCCCTTTCAGTGGACGGCGTTCGTCCCCTCGCGTTCAAATACTGTGGGGGCGGGTTTGGCGGTTATGCACTTTATCTCTGCAAGAATCACATCGATCGTGATCTCCTCTGCAAGCACCCGGGCTTCCGTTCGATTGAGCCCTTTGTGCTCTAAATTATTCGCCGGAATACTCTGCCCACGAGACTCGCCGCCATATTTTTGAATACACCTTAGATATGCGCCCTTTTCGGATATTTGTCTGCTTCGCCACAGAAGATCTTCGGGGTGCTCAAGATCAGATTGTAGCCGATGCGAAGCGCTTGGGTTTTTTTGATCAAATTGAAGTGTGGGATGAGCAGCGGCTGGCTGCTTATCCCGAATATCAAAATCTTCCATCGAGCCTTAAGGCGGGGCGTGGACACGGTTTTTTTTGGTGGAAGCCATTTATTATAAGAAAGGCTCTAGAAGAGAGTGGACAAGGCGCACTTGTTTTCTATTCGGATTGTGGCCGATACAGAGGCGGATTTCGTTTAGGGAAGGGTTCAATATATCTAATCCATAAGTATGCTGAGACGGGGTTCGCTGGCGTGGAGGTGCCTCAGTTCGGTCCAGCGGTGCGTTGGACACGTGCGGAGTGCTTTAGTGCTGTGGGCTGCGAGCCGACGAAGGAAGGCGAACTTCCCCAGATTCAGGCCACCTTCTGTCTTTGGCGGAACGATCTTCGGTCGTTGAAAATTATTAAAGAATGGGAGTCCTTATGTCGGATACCAAATGTCGTTGCGGATCCAGTTGGTGAAGAAAATAAGAAACAACCCAGCGAGTTCGTTGCTCATCGCCATGATCAAAGCGTCCTTACGCTATTGGTGAGGAAATATAATGTAACTTATATAGATTTGTCAGGACCTTTTTCCAAGAGAATATTGCCTTATGTGAGTCGCGCTGAGGTTGTGAATGTGAAAATGAAGCAAACTGAATTCGTAGCGCGAACTCTGAAGGTGGATGGATCTCTTCTTTTTCGTCTCTTTATAGATTACGGGAAAAGTAAGTTAATTGAGTAATGAAAATACCAAGCATAAGATTTTGGTGGTCGATGTTCAATCGCCGAATACTCGGGTGGGTTTGGTTGCGAATTCATGGTGTTGAATGCGCATTTGGAAGTGTTGTAGTAGTCGGGCGGCCTCGAATCATTAAAGCGCGAGGCTCCAGAATAGTTATTGGACGAAACGTGAAATTGATTTCTGATTGGCGATATAATCCATCGGGGATGACCACCCCTGTAACGCTGGTCACTCTTAGCCCTCGTGCCTCAATAATTATTGGCAATGACGCAGCCCTGTCTGGCTGTGTGATATGCTCGTCATTGAAGGTGACAATTGGAGAATTTTCGATGATGGGCGCAAATTCCAAAATATATGATACGGATTTTCATTTTTTGGAGGCTACTCCTCGACGATTGCAGTCTGATGTCTGTGCGGCGCCCTCGGCGCCTGTATGCGTGGGAAGCCACACATGGATTGGGTTTGACTGCCTCCTTCTTAAGGGGGCTCAGTTGGGCGACGGCTCAGTCCTTGGAGCGCGTTCTGTTCTCACGAGCCTAATTCACGAAAATATGTTGGCCGTGGGTAGCCCTGCGAAAGCGCTGCGATCGATAAATAACTCTAAGTGAAGACGATATATTTGTCTGATACCGCGCCCTATTTGCGCGGAGCCAAGGGGTGTAGTGTTTTAGGCTATTATTGGTGTAGTGCGATGCACAGTGCTGTGGTGAGCGTCGAGACTAGGAAGCCCTTTCCGGAGGATCAGAGGGCAGCATTAAATAAGCCGGTCGGCCTATATTGGAGTTTGGCGGGCTTAGGGCGTGGGCGACTTCCTTCTTGTTGGCGTCTTCTTATTGAGGGTCTGCTTTTACGAGCATATCTAAAGATAAATAAACGGACACTCAAAAGTAGTGGCGCTACCCGAATTTTTGCTTTCAGTGGTGCAGATTGGGAATTTTTATATGTAGTAAGGGCTTATTCCAAGGCGTTGAATCTGCCCTTTGATATATATCTGGTAGATGATTATCAGTCATCTCTACGCGCAAATGGAGCCTCTCCGTCGCTCTGTAAAAAAGCCGCCGTGATTGAGGGGGATATTTTAAGGCAAGCTCAAAAGGTGTATGCAATTTCTCCTGGTTATGTGGAGCACCTGCGCCATCAATATGGGGTGAATGCCACGTGGATGCCGTTGCCGGTTCCTTTATGTCGGGTCGTCTATCGCCCTGTAGTTCAGTCTGACGCCATTCGTCGTGTGTTTTATATTGGATCTGTAAACTCGCTTTATGTTGAAGGGATTCGTGGTTTCATTCAGATCTTACGCGAGCGCATAAGTCGAGGAGAGTCTTGGCGTTTGGTGGTCGTCTCTGGGGCTCCCGCATCGCAGCTAGACAAATTCTTGGGGCCTGCATGGAGGGAGGTCGTGGACTTGAGGCGAGCGGACTCACGGGAAGAACTTAAAACAGCGTGCGCCGAGGCATTGGCGTATCTGCTTCCATACTCAAGCGAGCCGTCGATGGGTCTGCTTGTGCGGACCTCGTTTCCTTCAAAACTAACCGATTATTTGACAGATGGCAGGCCGATATTGGTGCATGGGCCTGCCGATTCGAGCGCAGTCCGCTATGCTCGTGAAAACTCTTTCCCGCTGGTGTCCACAACGTTTACCGAGCTTGATCGGAATCTGGATTTGATTGGTGTATGCGACAATGCTTCGACGATCGATATATATTCGGAAAGTATACTACGATATCATTCTCCTGAGGCATTGATTCGCATTTTAAGCGAAGGCGCATCTTCGTGATGAAAATTGTTAAGAAGCTGGGCAGTTTGGATAAGGGGAGCCTTGCTGGCTGGGCTCAGCAGCTTTGCACAGCTTCTTCTGCTTTATTATTGCTCCCTGTTTTTGTCCGGTGCTTGGGTCAGGCTCAAAGTGGCCTCTGGCTAACCTTTCAGACCGTAGTGGGTGTGGCAGGCTTGGCTGATTTCGGGATATCTTATGTGGCTGCGAGGCAGGCGGCTTACGCACTTGGAAGGCAGCAGGGGCGTGGGTTTTCGGGTGCTTGTGACATTGATGGAGCCATAATTGGGACGGAGGGGGTTAGGGAAACTCTTAGGCTTGCCCGCATTGCAAACGTTATATCATGTTCCTTTGGGGCGCTTGTGTTGTTTGTGAGCCTGAGGTTTGCTCGCTTTGATGATAGTGCCGGACTAAGTCCTTCCGAAGTCAGTTGTGTTGTGGGGCTGTTGGGGGGCACTGTATTGATCCGACTCTGGGGGCGTCCTTTTGCCTCGATTCTCGATGGCACTGGGAGCCTCCACCTTACCCGTCTTATTGGGGCTGGACAGCAGGTTTTTATGTCAGTTGGCGCGGCATTAATCGTATTATATGGTGGTGGTTTGGTCGTAGTCGGTTGCTGGGCAGTGGTTACCTCGGTAGTTGAATATGTGATGTTTCGGATAATATATCGTAAAAGAATCGGCTTGGTGCCGAAGTTGGGGTTTAATGTCGGGGACTTCGGCGGTTTGTTGAAGCTTGTGAAAGTGGCTTATCCCTTGGGTTTGGTAAGTGTTGGAGGGTATCTTGTGAATTCCATCCAGCTGCCGTTTATTGCGGCCGCGCTCGGGCCGGAAAAGGTGGCGCCTTACTATGTTGCACAGCGAATAGGCCAGTTTGCAAATATGACTATTCTGCAGTTGGTTCTGCCTAAATTACCTGAATTTACTCGATTGCTGGGGATGGGAAATCGCTCGGCAGCCGCCGTTCTGTTCCGTCGTTCCGCAATACAGGTGAGCATTTTAAGTATTTTTGGAGCGTTAGTTTTTTGTGTGATGCTGCCGACTGTTAGTTTGCATTATTTTAAGGTTCAGCCTTTGCCCCCCTTGGCGATAGTCATAATGAGTTTCGATCTGTTGTTATTAAATTCAACTGTAGTGCTAGGGCACTATGTGTTGGCATCTGGCCAGAATCCCTTCTGGCGGTGGACCTTGGTGGCAGGTATTATCAATTTTACGATACTGTATTTCTCTTTGGCTTCGGTGGGTATCGTGGCAATTCCGGTGGCTACGGTCCTTGCGGGGGTGGCGACAACATACTGGGCCAGCATCTATCATGGACGAAAACTATGGGTTCGTTTAAATGAGGGCATTGTATGAATAAAATTTTGCTATATGAGCCGGGGGATCGAGGGCATAGACCGGTTATTTTGAATTATGTAATTGAATCATTGCGCCAGAGTGGAATCGACTATGATGTAGTTACGGATCCGTTGTTAAATATTTCAGCCTTGCATAAAATTGCGCGCGAGCGCAAGTGCTCCGGTCTTCACTACTTGACGGTTGATGGTGTTATTAAAGATTGGTTGTGGGACTGGGTGCCTTTTAGGGAGCGGGTCCCTGCTTTGGGGACGTATTACCTGTTCTCAAATGCGTATCGGCCTGTGAAGTCCATTGCGTTGCGGGTGGCTTGCTTGGCGGCTGGTTTGCGGGCATTGCTTATTTCAGACGATGAGATTTTGGTTCGTCGCAAGAGCCCATGTGGGGCGGTATTGAGTTATCTCCCTGATCCATGGATGCGAAAAGAGTTTCCGTTTTTGACAAAGCATGAAGCAAGGCGGCGCCTGAAACTGGATGATAGATCCTGCCTTTATCTAATGATTGGGGAGCTCTCGTCGCGCAAGGGTTGCGATTTGTTTATTGAGGCACTTGGGCGTCTTTCGCCTGGCCGCGATATACAAGGAATTTTGGCAGGGCGAATTGATAATCAGCTTTCCTTAAGCCATAAGGCGATCTGTGATCAGTTATTTCGGGAGGGGCTTTTAAAGATCTTTCCTGGCTTTGTCGCTGAGGAGGATATGTCGGTTTTCTTTCATGCTGCTGATTATATTGTCTGCCCATATCCCGCAATTTTCCAAGTATCTAGCAACACAGCTACCCGGGCAATGGCTGCAGGTCGTCCCTACTTAACTTTTAATCACGGCTCCATTGCGGCCACGGCTCGACGCCATGGCTGCGGAATTGTGATTGAAAGTCCACCGTCGGCTGCGATGCTTTCGGTCAAAATGGAAGAGCTTTCCGGGCTAAAGGACTCCGCTGAATATCTCAAAATCGGTGCTGCCGGTTCAGCTTACGCCATTCAGCGTGAATTTTGTGCTTATTCAGCAGCTCTAATCGGAGCCTATAAAAAACATGGTCTCATTAAGTAATAAAAGTTCATCCTTCCCGGCGCCATCCGCGCCGCCAAAAATAGAGCTTATTGATTTTCGAGGGATTATATTGGTGCTGGTATTTTTTTTGGCGACCCTGCGAGGCGATCGCATAAGTGAATTTTGGACGGGTTATAAAGTGGTTCTTTGGTGGCCGGTGGAGCTCATGCGTGTATATAGTTTGTATATTATTGCGGGCTTGATGGCCCTGTATACCTGCCTGCATGTTCTTTATCTGAATAAAGGGGGGGCGATTCGGTTTAGCTGGCCGATGTTTTTTCTGCTCACTTTCAATGGTATTGAGTTTACCCGCCAGTATTCTATCGGATACACCACCTCGACCGAGTGGCTGCTGTCGATAGGGGCCTTGCTTGTATTGCTTGTTGCCATCGGGGTTTCGAAGGAGCGTAGCGTAACCGAGGCGACAAACCGTTTGGTGGCGATTGTATTGCTTGCATTTATAGTATTTTCAATCGCGTCGTTGCTTGAGCTATATTTTGACAGGGATAATGTTTTTTGGAACGGTCGATTCAATGGTGTGACCAGCCATCCTGTGTTTTGCGGCGTGATATCGAGTTTCGGTGGTGCTGCAGGAGTGCATTTGCTCTTGGATCGGAGGTTGGGGGCCATGTGGAAAATTCTGGCCCTCTACGCCGCCTTAGTCGGCGTCGCCTTTATTGTTATGAGCGGCACACGAACCGGCGTAGTGGTCTTTGCATTGATTTTTGCCGGCGTGTGCCTCCCTCATTTGCGCAGCTCCCGCATTATTGCAATTGCTGTGGTGGCGGCCCTCATTTTGGGTGGTATATATTTTGCTTTCCACCTCATGGAGGCGGATGGTGGTATAGGAGAGTCTCGAATTGTAAGCTCTGAAAATACCCGCGAACTTGCCTGGCAGCGTCTATGGAAGGTTTTTATGGAAAATCCGTTCACGGGTAGTCCGGGTCAAGTTGGTGAAAGTAGTTATTTGCGCATATTGGCGAGCGGAGGCTTGCTTGGTGCTATACCATTTATGATTGGTATTGTTATGCTGAGTATTCGCATGGCAGCCGTTGCGTTCAGCCCGAAATTGGGGAAGCTTGGCTGGCCTTTGGTGGGATGGTGCATCGGATTATTGGCGTTGGGTGTTTTTGAAGGATATATGCTGGACCAAATTACTTATCCATTTCTGGTGCTTCTTTCGACCATTGCGGCTTTGTATTCCGTCGAAACGAACAATTTAACCCCTGGCCGCCCGCCGGTCGCTACTCGATGATTGCGCTCGGTTGGCATGGGTTGCCGGCTTATGCGGCGCGGTGTATTCGGTCCGTAGATAGCAATTTCCCGGTCATTGCTTCGCGCCCAGCGGTGCCGATAAGCGGGATGGACGAAATTTTACCCGGACGGATACGATGGATCGATGATACATACGCTGGAGGTTGGAAGGGACTTGGGCTGGATGTTCCCTCTATTTATTTCCAACCTTCTTGGGCCACCCCTGCTTTTAATCAACTGGGGGCTGAAGTTAAAGCCGCGGGTGGGCGGATAATTGTGATGTTTGATAACCCATGCCGATGGGATTTCCGGCAATTCTTGGGGGCGGTTCGTTTTCAGACCCAGTGGAAGAATCATTTTTATGCTGCGTGGGTAGCTGGAGTATCTGGAGAGCGACTGGCGCGTTATTGGGGATTTTCTCCCGATCGAATTTACAAAGGGATGTATGGCGCGGACCCATCTCTCTTTGCCTTAGGTGAGCAGCAGCGGCTAATAGAACGGCCTAAACGGTTTATTTTTGTCGGGCAATTAATTGAACGCAAAGGCATACGGGAGCTGTTGAATGCTTGGACCCGGTTTCGAAGTCTGCATTCGGGGTGGGAATTACATATTTATGGGACAGGACCGCTGGAGCCTCTAGTGAAGGGGGTAGGGGTTGTCTTTCATGGTTTCCAGCAGCCGCAGGTAATTGCTGCGGCCATGCAAAGTGTTCGATTTCTGGTATTGCCGAGTCATGAAGAGCACTGGGGATTGGTTGTCTGCGAGGCAGCGCAGGCAGGGTGCGGCTTGATTTTAAGCAAGGCGGTGGGCAGTCAGGCGGATTTAGTTACCTCGGATAACGGTTTTGTTTTTGATTCGGGCGATGTTTGCCAATTGTTGAGGGCGATGTCTTCTGCTGCTGCGATGGATGAGCATTCGCTCGATAAGGCTGCTGAGGTGAGCCGTGAATTGGGCCTGAGATTTACTCCTCAGGCGTGGGCATCTACGTGTGGGCGTATTATAGCTGATATTTCGTCTCGTATACCCGATCAATCCACGATTTTATAAAATGGATGAAATTATGAAGCGAGTGTTGTTTAAGCGCTCAATATCTCCGTTTTCTCGGTGGCATCAATTCAGGCGCATGCTTTGGGATATCGTGTGGATGGTATTTTTCCGACCCTCACCACGTCCATTTCATGGATGGCGTCGTTGGTTGCTTCGTTTGTTTGGCGCACGAATTGATTCGACGGCCTATATATATCCGGGGGCCAGGATTTGGGCGCCATGGATGGTTGAGATTGGTGCCCAAACCGGCATTGCTGATGGCGCAGTTCTGTATTCTCAGGGATTGATTCGGATTGGGGATCGTTGTGTGATCTCTCAGGGAGCATATATATGCACAGGAACTCATGATTATGTGCAGGAAGATTTTCCCTTGGTGGTGCGGCCTGTCGTGATTGGTGATGATGTATGGATTGCGGCGAGGGCATTTATTCACCCTGGTGTTGAACTGGGCCATGGGGTTGTGGTAGCTGCCTGTGCGGTGGTTATTAAAAGTATTCCATCGTATACGGTGGTTGCGGGGAATCCGGCTTATGTGATAAAGAATTATGAAAAAAGAAAAAATATCGACTGATTTGACTAAGAGTATTCAGGCATCTGAATTTCAATGGGTTTCCCCTGATGAGACATATGCCCACTCTTATATTACGCCTGAAATTATTGGGAAAATTGACTCTTTGGGCGCGTCGTCAGTGTTGGATATTGGGTGTGGTAATGGTGTTTTAACCAATCGTGTATCAGCTTGTGTTGATAAAATTGTGGGGGTTGATGGATCGGCCTCGGGTATATCGATTGCCTCGCAGGCCTTTCCCGATATTTCATTTCTTCTCGCGCCGATGGATTCGGCCTTGCCTGAAGAGTTGCGCGGGAAGTTTGATGTAGTATTGGCGGCTGAGGTGATTGAGCATTTGTTTTTTCCGCGGCAATTGTTGGATCGAGCGAAGGAGGCCCTTGTGCCGGGTGGATATATTATTCTCACAACTCCTTATCATGGTTATTTTAAGAATCTGGCTTTGGCGTTGACCAATAAATTTGATAAGCACTGGCATCCGTTGAGGGATTATGGGCATGTGAAATTTTTTTCGCGATCAACCCTTGAGGATTTATTGGTGGAACAAGGTTTCGAGTTGATATCATTTGCGAGGGTTGGTCGTTGGGGGCCGGTGGCTTGTTCAATGGTTCTGACTGCACGCCTGAAATCGAAACTATAATATAATGAAAGTTCCTATTTCATTTCTTCTCCCTGTGAAGAATGAGGCGGCTAATTTAGTCCGTTGTCTTGGCTCGATTGCATGGGCCGACGAAGTCTGGGTTGTTGATTCTTCGAGCACGGATGCAACGTGTGCGATTGCCTTGGCGCACGGTGCCAAAACTGTGCCATTTCATTTTAATGGCACTTGGCCGAAGAAGAAAAATTGGGCTCTTGAAAACCTCCCGTTTAAACATGAATGGGTGTTTATTCTTGATGCCGACGAAGTGCTACCTCCTGAAACCGAGGCCGAGGTGCGGGCCATTGTTGAAGATCCGAATCATTCAATTGCAGGCTACTGGATCAACCGGCGGTTTATGTTTATGGGGCGCTGGCTGCGGCATGCCTATTATCCTAATTGGAATCTACGGCTTTTTCGGCATGCATTAGGGCGTTATGAAAAGCTTACGGAGGTTGACACGCAGAGCGGCGATAACGAAGTGCATGAGCATGTGATCGTAAAAGGACAAACAGGTCGCCTGCGTTTCGATATGGACCATTATGCGTTCCCCGACGTGGGAACGTTCGTTGAAAAGCACAACCGTTACTCCAATTGGGAGGCCCGGGTTGCTATCGAGCGTTCGGTGGGAGCGAGCGTGGACGGGCTGCAGATGGGATCGGTGGGTTGGAAACGTCGGCTGAAAGGACTTTCTCACAAGCTGCCTTTCCGGCCTCTGTTGCGCTTTGCCTACGTTTATATGTGGCAGCTTGGTTTTTTAGACGGCATGCCGGGTTACTATTTTGCACGCCTGCATGCGACGTATGAACTGCTTTGTGTGGCCAAAGAGTATGAGTTGAAGCAACGAGGAGATCTGTAAAGTAGAATACTTGTGCGGATTTTATATATGAAATACAAACGCTTCTTTCACTACACTTTTTGGAGTTTTTGGGGGGGGCTCAGTTTGCTTCTGATTAGTGAAGTGGGGTTGCGAACGGCCGGTTGCGGAGATTTCCCCATATTCGATGCGGATGCAGAGATTGGCTATGTTCCAAGGCCATCTCAATCAGGGGTCTTTCTGAGGGATAAGGACTGGGTTATTAATGCCGACTCCATGCTTAATCGTCAGCCCTTTCTAGCAAACCAGCGAGATGGTGTATTGTTATTGAGTGACTCTATCGTCTGGGGGGGGGTTGCATATAAGCATGACGAAAAGCTGGGGCCTCAACTGCAAGCGTCACTTGGCGACCCATGGCGCGTGTGGTCGGTAGGCGCGGGATCTTGGGCTGTATTAAACGAATTGACCTGGCTGAAACGGCACGTGAATGTTTCATCAGGAGTGGCCCAAATCGTATGGTTGATTAACAGCGAAGATCTGGACGCGCGGTCACAATGGTCGAGCGAGTTTACGCATCCTACGCACCACCCACTTTGGTTGGGTGGTTATTTGGTGTCAAAGGCGATGGCTGATCATGGTTGGTGGCCTGCTTCATCTTTGCCCGCGAAGCAAGTTCATGATGTGGATGCAAAAGCCGCACTGACCGCGTATTGCTCTGAATTGAGGGTTGCTGGGGGGGCGCGTATTCACCTCGTTTTTTATCCGGATGCAGCCGAGCTTGCAGCCGGCCCAAACGTGCCGAATAAGGTTGCAAATACTTTGGCCGAAGTGGCTGGAAAAACCGGTGCGGTGTTTCACGATTTGCGCCGACATCCTCAGTGGAAGGGCTCCGATTATAAAGATGCCATTCATCCTTCCCCTGCCGGGAATCGTCGATTGGCTGAAGTTTTGAGGAAGTGGTTACTCGAAGATAGCGATCGGTAGATGGGTGATCGCTAGTTATTCTTAGGTGTTATCGTCAAATTGTGCACACGTTCTCTAGCGCGTTAATCGGGCTTTGGGGGACTAACACTCAGTCGTTTTTCAGTTATGAGTTCTCTTTTCTTTCGATTTTCTCGTTGGTCGTTGATCGCCGCGGTCCTCATTTTATTGGCCGCTGTGCTGTTGCAGGTTCTTCCCAAACCAGTCGCCTATCATTATGAGCTCAAGTCGCCGCTCGCCCAATGGTTGCCTGGAGCGTTGCCGGGGTGGAGGTTTGAGGATGTGACTATCGCGTCCACCCCCGAGGTCGCCAAAGCGGTGGATGAGCTCTTAAATTTTAGCGATGGAATTTATCGTGTTTATCGGTCGGATAGCGGCCGCGAAATCAAAGTTTACATTGCCTACTGGGAACCCGGAAAAATGGACCCTCGTCTCGTCGGCGTCCACTCTCCCGATGTGTGCTGGGTCGGGGCCGGATGGGTGCAAGTGGGGGATCGTAGTCGGCGAACTTTGTCAGCCCCGAACGGGATGGAGTTGCGCAGTGGCCACGACCGCACTTTCGAGATGAGGGGGCAGCGCGAGGAGGTGGTGTTCTGGCATTTGATCGGCGGCAAACCTTCGCGCTATCTGGAGCCTGATCAGGGGTTTTGGACGATACGCGAGATTTTGCGCAATCCGCTAGCACCGCGGTATGAGCAATTTTTCGTTCGCATCTCCGCCCCGAATAGCCTCGATAGCGTTGCCGATGAGCCAATGATGCAGCGCATTATTGAGGCAGTCGGTGCAGTGCAGGCGCCCCCTAGTCCCTAGTCCCTAGCCCCTAGCTCCTGATTCTATGCGTCCCCTGAAGATTTCCCGCTTCATCATGTCGGTGTGTGCGCCGATTTTGGTTTTCCCCTTTACCTTCTGGTTGCAGCTCCGCTTGGGTAATGAAGTTTCTTTGTTCCCTCTTTATATGTTGGCGATCGCGGGCTTGAGTTGGGAGTTCGGAATCATAGGAGGAGCTTCATCCGTGGCGCTGTCCACCGCTCTATGGCTTTGGGCGAGTGTCCTGAATGATACGGACTATGATCATGCCTGGGCCATCTACTACAATGTTTCGGTTCGCACCTTGGTCTTTGTTCTGGTGGCGGTTTTTATCGTCATGTTTCGCCGAGTGATCGAACAGCATCGTCAACGTATGGAGGCTATGCGCTCACTCTTGAATGTCTGTCATGGTTGTGGATCGGTTCAGGGGAGCAACGGAGTATGGATTCCTCTTGATAAGCTTAAATCGCTTCAGAATCAGCCGCTGTGCGAGTGTCCGGTTTGTCGCGCGGCAGCCAAACGTGGCGGTGACACGTCTCCCGGACTTGTAGTCGATGAAGATTCGAAGGGAATCGTTACTGGCAACTACGTCGGACCGGAGCGGCGCAAACATAAGAGACGGGGCGACGATAAGGCTGACCGAGCTGAAAGCTGAGAGCTCGCAATTAAAATCCATGTCCCTGCGTATTCTTCATGCGATTGGCAGTGTTAATCCGGCCTCCGGCGGTCCTATTGAGGGGGTAAAGCAGCTGTCCAAAATCAATGAGAACTACGGTCACACGATTGAGGTGTTGACCTTGGATGCGCCGGATTGTCCTTGGTTGGATAAAATGGGCTATAAAGTGCATGCGATGGGGCCGGCTTACACCGCCTATGGTTTTTGTCCTCGGCTGACCGATTGGATGAAGGCCAATCGGCATAACTATGATGCGGTCATCATCAATGGGATCTGGGGTTATAATGCGTTGGGTATATGGAGGGCGCTGCACGGCACGGATACGCCCTATTATGTTTTTACGCACGGTATGCTCGATCCTTGGTTCAAGTATCGTTATCCATGGAAGCATATCAAAAAGTGGTTATTTTGGCCTTGGGCGGTTTTCCCGGTGTTGCGCGATGCCAAAGGCGTGTTTTTCACTTGTGAGGAAGAACGCAGGCTGGCCCGAAAATCATTTTGGCTCTACGACTGCAACGAGATCGTAATCAGTTATGGCACTCCGGGCGTGCCTGATCCGCAGTTTGATTACGCGGCGGCCTTTTTGCAAAAACGGCCCGAGTTAAAACCGTATCGGCGGTTTGTTTTTCTCGGGCGGGTGCACCCCAAAAAGGGGCCGGATATCATCATCAAAACCTTGGCCCGCCTGCAGGCGTCCGGGCACTGGAATCCCGAAACCATGCGGCTGGTCATGGCGGGGCCGGTGGACGGGGCCTATGCCAAGAAGCTTCAGCTGCTGGCTCGGCGTTTGGGTGTGGACCAAAGCATTGTCTGGACGGGGATGTTGCTGGGCGACGACAAATGGGGCGCCTTGCAATGTGCCGAGGCGTTTTTACTGCCATCGCATCAGGAGAACTTTGGCATTGCGGTCGCGGAGTCGTTATCCGTCAGCGTGCCGGTGTTGATCTCCAAATCAGTCAACATTTGGGCAGAAATCGTGGCCGATGGGGCAGGCACGGCCGGGGAAGATACCGTGGCGGGTTTTGAGCGGCAAATGAAGGATTGGTTCGCGCGATCACCTGCGGAGATCGCGCATATGCGCACGCTGGCCCGGCGTTGTTTCAAGCAGCGCTACACGTCGAAGCGTGCGGCTGTTCAACTGCTTTCCAACATTTATCAGGTCGTGGCATCTGAAAGGTTGGGTAAAGAGCTTGGAGTTGAGAGCTAAGAGTTTCAAACAGCGACCATCCGGAGCGGGCTTGCGCTTCACGGGCGGCGGGGGTCGAGTGTTCGGATGAGGTTGTTGAGAAGATTATCCCGTGGCTGCGCGTTGATGCTTGCCTTGTTCGGGTGGACGTCAGGGGGCAACGCTTTGTTCGAGCTGAGAGCTACCCCTAGCTTACAGCCGGCGGCTCTCGGCTCTTTGCCAGCGGCGGCTTGGGGAATCGATGCGTGTCTGACCTGTTTTGTTCCGATTGATGCGTTGCCGGAGTGGTTGGAGCTGCTGAAAACCTCGGACGTGCGCTGGCTGCGCGAACGAGGGGTGTGGGGCCAGGGGAATGCGTTGAGTGCCGACACCCATGCGAGGATGAAGGCCGAACGGGACGCCGGGTTTCACGTGGTGGCATTTGCGGGAACACCGGAGTCCGTAAGGCCTGAAAGTCCAGGCAACCAATTGCCGGAAGATTTGCAGGCCGTTTATGCCTGCGGGTTCCAACAGGGGCGGGAGTGTGCCGATGTGGTTGATGCGTGGGAACTCTCCGGAGAGCCCGACGTGGGTTATTGCCGGGATCTCCCCGACCGTTTGGCCGCCTATAACAAGGCGATGTATCTCGGTCTAAAGGCCGGGGCGGCCAGCGTGCAGCCCAGTTTACGGGAGAAGATTAAGTTTAAGGATGAGCACAGGGCCGGGGAGCCGGAGACTGATCTTAAACTTTTCCCTTCAACTCACGATGTGGGGATCCCCATCGTGCTCATGGGGGCACTGGCGTTGCCTGCCGGACCGTGGCTGGAGCGTGCATCACGCAATGGAATATTAGATTATACCGATGCGTATAATTTCCATTATTATGGTAATCCGGACGAACTGACAGGGCATATCCTCGCTCAGCGGCACGCGTCACGAGACCTGCAGTCATGGGGCTGGCCGAAGCCTGTCATGCGCCACGGTCGTCCAGCGGATCGGTGGTCGTTATCCGCAGGTTTCAGGCCTTGTGTTTCAAGGCCTCGCGCACTTCCACTCTGGGTCACCGAGTGTGGGTTGGGGGCGGTGGCACCAGACGATTTTCTCAACTCGGAACGCCGCGGACTCCAAGCTGAGTTTACGGTTGCGACTTCGAAACAGGCTCTGGCTGCCCGAGATGTGGCGGTATTCATGCCGTTCATTTTGGTGCACAAGGATGATCCTCATGCGATGGTGATGGCCGATGATGTCGCGCCATTGCCTGCTTGGGATGCGTATGCGAAGTTCACACGGGAAAATCCGTGGCCGCTGCGCAAGCTGTTCAACCAGGCGGGTGAGGGGGCAAATCCCGTGGTGCTGCAATGGTTGCCGGAGGTCGGCACGTTGAGTCACAAGGTGGCGGGCACCTATCGTGTGAACGGACCCGAATTGGTGGGGGGGGAGTTCAGGGTCTATAACTTTAGTGATCGAGAGGTATCGGGGGAATTGGAGGTTCCGGAGACGGTGAACCTGAAAGTGGGTGTAGGGCTCGGCCTTGTGTCGAGCGGTGTGTCCGGAGCGGCCTCACACAAGGTGAGTCCCTACGGCAAACTCACCATTCCCGCGGGTGGCATGGTGAGCGTGCCGGCGAGCTATAGGCCACGGATGGCGGAAGGGTATTTCCGCGAATGGACGACGGTTCGGTTTCGCGACGAATGTCGGCGGGTGTCCCAAGTATTTTTTGGGTTGGAACGCCGACCGGAGGAGCGGGATTTTGCGATGCAACCGGTGAAGGTGCAGCGGCTAGTCGGCACGAGCCGGTTGCAATCCCCGTTGGTCAACATCGAAGGCCTTCCGATGGGGCCGT
>Ga0068869_100000381_pt1 | contig 24096 bp, 23 predicted proteins | sample KBSMisM52_FD_64676 | JGI IMG/M metagenome (GOLD analysis project Ga0068869, IMG submission 64676) | Miscanthus rhizosphere microbial communities from Kellogg Biological Station, Michigan, USA - KBS Miscanthus M5-2 | ecosystem: Host-associated > Plants > Roots > Rhizosphere > Soil ... | reverse complement strand
ATGGTGTTCTTGGGATTGGTGACCGCCTGGCGCTTGGCGGCCTGACCGACGATGCGCTCGCCGGTTTTGGTGAAAGCGACGACCGACGGAGTCGTGCGGGCGCCTTCAGCGTTGGGGATAACCACGGGCTCTCCGCCTTCCATGACGGACATGCAGGAGTTGGTGGTGCCAAGATCGATACCAATAATGCGGCTCATAGTGACTTATTGATCAGCAATGCACGCGCCCATCCGTCCAGCAAACTCACTACCATTTAAAAATCAGTTGGTTAAAAAATATCCTCTGTGATCACGCCGCCAATCTCGCACTCATAACTGAGTCACGATGGCCCGTTTTGGCACAAATCCGGAACTATGCGGCCGGGCGTTTGACACATCTGGCACAGCGATCTTTGTGCGGTCGCCAAGCCCAAACTCTGGCTGATTCTCACTGGCTCAACTCACTTTCCATCACATATAACCGCAGGCTCTCCGCGCCATCTTTCGTCCGCTGCATGAAACTCTTTCGACCTCCGGTCCTCACCCTCGCCGCCCTGCTCATCGCCACTTTCGGCTGGCTCTGGTTCAAGAACCACCAAGCCGCCCCCGTCCCCAAACCTCGCAGCGTGGTCGTGACCACGTTCGCCGCCGAGTCCCGCGACGTCCCCATCTGGATGGCGGGCATCGGTTCGGTTCAGGCCAACAACACCGTGACCATCCGCCCCCGCGTCAGCGGTGAACTCACTTCGATCAGTTTCATCGAAGGTCAGGCGGTCAAAGCCGGCGACGTCCTCGCCCAGATCGACCCCCGCCCCTACCAAGCCGCCCTCGACCAAGCCCTCGCCCAAAAAGCCCAGGACGACGCCCGCCTTGCGAACGACCGTCGCGAATTCGAACGCGTCCGCACCCTCGTCGAAACCAACACCGAGAGCCGCCAGCTCCTCGACCAGCGCGCCGCCACCCTCGCCCAGTCCGCCGCCCTGGTGCAGGCCAGCCAGGCCGCCGTGAACAACGCGAAACTCAACCTCGACTTCACCATCGTGCGCGCGCCCATCGACGGCCACACCGGCGTGCGCCTCGTGGACGCCGGCAACCTCGTCACCGCCAGCCAGAACAACGGCCTCGTCGTCCTCACGCAGACCAAGCCCATCGCCGTCGTCTTCACCCTGCCCCAGCAAACCTTCCTCGCCATCCGCCGCGGCATCACCCGCTCCGGCGACACGCCCCTGCCCGTCGAGGCGTTGACCGACTCCGGCGACGTGATCGCCCGCGGCAAACTCGACCTCATCGACAACCAGATCGACGCCTCCACCGGCACGCTCCGCCTTAAGGCCACGTTCCCTAACGACGACCAATCCCTCTGGCCCGGCCAGTTCGTCAACGCCCGCGTGCTCGTCGAAACCCTCCCGCAGTCCCTCGTCATCCCCGCCGAAGCCGTGCAGCCCGGACTCGACGGCCCCTTCGCCTACGTGGTGAAACCCGACTCCACCGTCGAGGCGCGCCCGCTCCAACTCGGACTGACCGTCAACGGCCTCACCGTCATCACCGGCGGCCTCAAGGCCGGCGAACCCGTCGTGCGCGAAGGCCAAAACAAACTCCAGCCCGGCACACGCATCGAAACCTCCAAGCCCTCAACCACCGCGACCGCCCCCGCCGCCCGATGAGCCTTTCGACTCCGTTCATCCGCCGGCCCGTCGCCACCACGCTGCTGACGATCGGCATCTTCCTCGTCGGCCTCATCGCGTTTCCGCTCCTGCCGGTCGCCCCCCTGCCCCAGGTCGAGTTTCCCACGATTCAGGTGTCCGCCAGCCTCCCCGGCGCGAGTCCCGAGACGATGGCCTCCTCCGTGGCCACGCCGCTTGAGAACCAGCTCGCGCAGATTTCCGGCGTCACCCAGATGTCGTCCACCAGCACGCTCGGCTCCACGTCGATCACGCTCCAGTTCGACCTCGGCATCTCCATCAACTCCGCCGCCCAAGAGGTCCAGGCCGCCATCAACGCCGCCGGCGGCCAGCTTCCGCCCGAGCTCCCCGCGCCCCCGACCTACCGCAAGGTCAACCCCGCCGACTCTCCCATCATGATCCTGAGCGTGCAGTCCGACGTGCTCCCGCTCACCGCCGTCTCCGACTACGCCAACAACGTCATCGCCCAACAACTCTCCCAGCTCCCCGGCATCTCGCAGGTCACCGTCGCCGGCCAGCTCAAGCCCGCCGTGCGCGTGCAGGTCGACCCCGCCCGCCTCGCATCCCTCGGCCTGAGCATGGAGGACGTGCGCGGTGTCATCGCCAGCGCCACCATCAACTCCCCCAAGGGCAACCTCGACGGCGCCCGTCAGAGCCTCGCGATCTACGCCAACGACCAGCTCGTCACCGCCGGGCCCTACAACGACCTCATCCTCGCCTATCGCAACGGCGCCCCCATCCGCATCCGCGACATCGGCCGCGCCATCGACGGCCCCGAAAACAGCCGCTCCGCCGCCTGGCTCAATGGCCGGCGCGGCGTGGGCCTGATCATCTTCAAGCAAAGCGACGCCAACGTCATCGAGACCGTCGCCCGCATCCGCGAACTCATCCCCACGCTCCAGGCCGCCGTGCCGCCCGCACTCCACATCGGCGTGCTCATCGACCGCACCGGCACGATCCGCGCCTCCGTCTCCGAGGTCGAGCTGCACCTCGTGCTTACCATGATCCTCGTGACCGTGGTCGTGTTCGCGTTCCTCCGCGACCTCCGCGCCACGCTCATCTCCAGCGTCGTCGTGCCCGTCTCCATCGTGGCGACCTTCGCCATCATGTATCTGCTCGGCTACAGCCTGAACAACCTCTCGCTGATGGCCCTCACCATCACGGTCGGCTTCGTCATCGACGACGCCATCGTGATGCTCGAAAACATCTACCGCCACATCGAGGGCGGCATGGGCGCGATGGACGCCGCGCTCAAGGGCGCCAGGGAAATCGGCTTCACCATCCTCTCGATCACGCTCTCGCTCGTCGCCGTGTTCATCCCGGTGCTGCTCATGGGCGGCATCATCGGCCGCCTCTTCCGCGAGTTCGCCCTCACCGTCACCATCGCGGTGCTGGTCTCGGCCTTCGTCTCGCTGACGTTCGTGCCCATGCTCAGTTCGCTGTTCCTGCGCCCGCACCATCCGCCGACCGGCGACACCTGGCGCGCCCGGCTCGACCGCATCCTTGAGCGCGGCCTCACCGGCATGGAATCCGCCTACGCACGCATCCTCGAATTCGTGCTCCGCCACCAGCGCGCCACGCTCGTCTCGCTCCTGGTCACGTTCGCCCTGACCGCGTGCGTGTTCATCCGCATGCCCAAGGGCTTTTTTCCCCAGCAGGACACCGGCTTCATCACCTCGACCATCGAGGCCGCGCCCGACATCTCGTTCACCGCTATGCACGACCGCATGGAACGCGTCTGCGCCATCCTCGGCGAAGATCCCGCCGTCGAGTCGCTCCAAGCGTTTCTCGGTCGCGGCGGCGGCAGCCTCAACACGGGCCGCGCCTTCATGAACCTCAAACCACGCCACGAACGCGATCCCGCGCCCGTCGTCATGGCCCGCCTCCGCCAAAAGATCGGTGCCATCCCCGGCATCTCGTTTTTCCCGCAGGCCCGCCAGGACCTCAACATCGGCGGCATCTCCTCGAAAACCCAGTATCAATACACGTTGCGCGATGTGAACTCGGACGTTCTCAACACCTGGGCGCCCCGCATGCTCGAAAAACTCCAGACGCTCCCCGAGTTGCGCGACGTCACCTCCGACCAGCAGTCCAACGCGCCCGCCCTGAGCATCGATATCGACCGTCAGGCCGCCTCGCGTTTCGGCATCCCCGCCGAGGCCGTCAACCGAGCCCTCTACAATGCCTTCGGCCAGCGCCAGATCACCCAGTTCTACACCCAGGTCAGCCAATACAAGGTCATCATCGAGGTTCCGCCCGAGCAGCAGACCGACGTCTCCACCTTCGACAAACTCTTCCTGCCCTCGCCCATCACCGGCGGACAGGTTCCGTTGTCGTCGCTCGTGAAGATCGACCCGCGTGCCATCAAGCCGCTTTCGATCAACCATCTCGGCCAATACCCCTCGGTCACGATCTCCTTCAACCTCGCGCCCGGTGCCGCGCTCGGCGACGCCGTCGCCGCCATCACCCGCGCCAGCGAAGCCATCGGCACGCCCGCCACGCTCACCGGCAGTTTCCAAGGTTCCGCCCAAGCCTTCCAGGACTCGCTCAAGTCGCAGCCGCTCCTGATCCTGGCCGCGATCATCGCGATCTACATCATCCTCGGCATGCTCTACGAGAGCTTCATCCACCCGCTTACGATCCTCTCGACGCTGCCCTCCGCCGGACTCGGCGCGTTGCTCACGCTGTGGGCGTTCGGCCAGGATCTCGGCGTCATCGCCATCATCGGCATCCTGCTGCTCATCGGCATCGTGAAGAAGAACGCCATCATGATGATCGACTTCGCCATCGAGGCCGAACGCGAGCGCAAGCTCCCCGCGCACGATGCTATCCACGAGGCATGCCTTAAGCGTTTCCGCCCGATCATGATGACCACGCTCGCCGCGATGATCGGCGGCATCCCACTCGCCCTCGGCCACGGCGACGGCTCCGAGCTCCGCCAGCCCCTCGGCTACGCCATCGTCGGCGGCCTCATCCTGAGCCAGGCGCTCACCCTCTTCACCACGCCCGTCGTCTATCTCTACTTCGATCGCCTCGCAAACCGCCGCCGGAAAGAAAAGGCTCAGCCGCAGACTGCCTGAAACAAACGATCTTACAGAAGATAACGGAGAAAACAGAGAACTCCGCCGTTGCTCCGTTTCCTCCGTTTGCTCCTGTAAAAATCCGGATCGTGATGGAGCGGCTTTAATCTGCGTCCATCTGCGCAATCTGCGGTTAAAGAAATCCACGACCTTCAGGCCAACGAGCGGTTGATTTCGCACGCACTCCGCCCACGTTCTTCTCCATGGAAATGGAAATCGTGGTGCCCGACGAAGTGCCGATGATGACGCTGCCCGGCCTCGCATTTTTCCCGCAAGCGCTGCTGCCGCTCCACATTTTCGAGCCGCGTTATCGCGTGATGCTTCGCGACGTGCTCGGCACCAACCGTCTCTTCGCCGTCGGCGGCATCGACCCGCGCAAACCGGACGCCTTCGAGCCGCCGCACCGCATCGCCACCATGGGCATCGTGCGCGCCTGCCAAGAAAACAAGGACGGCACCTCCAACCTCCTCCTTCAGGGCCTCGCCCGCGTGGAAATCCAGTCCATCGTCCGCGACGATCCCTATCGCACCGTGGCCATCCGCGCCCTCACCAGCGAAACCGGTGCCGACGAGGAGGAAAACCTGAAACTCCGCGCCCGGCTCTCCCGCCTGCTCGCCACCCGCCAGCGCCTGAGCGGCGAGGCGTCGAACGAGCTCTCCCGTTTTCTCAAATCCGTGAACGACCCCGAGATCTTCGTGGATCTCGCCGCTTTCAGTTTCTGCGACAAGCCGCGCCTCAAGCAGCGACTCCTCGAAACCCTCGACGTCCACCATCGCCTCGAACTTTTCGCAGCAGACGTCCGCGCCGACATCGAGGCGATCAAGCTCCGTCAAAAACTCCAGGGAAACCTCCCGAATGAAAAAATCGCCAACAACTGACAGAATCTGCCATACCGACAGCCGGCATCACGGTGTCAGATCGTTTTTCTGGCACTTGGTATCCAAATGAAAGTCATAGGTAACCGATCACCCCGATCAAAACCCAATACCCGAATGAAAACGTTCAAAGCTCTGCTCTCTACTATCATGCTCTCCGCAGTTGCGGCGACTCCGCTTGTGCGCGCGGCCGACAGCTCCTCCGCGACCGCCCCCGCCGAATCCAAACTCACGGACGCCCAAAAGGCCCAAATCGAACAGCTCCACAAAGAAGAGCACAAAGCCATCGAAGCCGTGAAGGAGGACAAAAAACTCAAGGACTCGGACAAGACCACCAAGATCAAGGCCATCAAAGAGGACTATAAGGCCAAGATCGCAGCCGTTAAGGCCGGCAAGTAAGCGCCCGCCCGCGACCGTTCGCCCCCTTCCGAAATCATCCGCCGCCGGTGCTGCCAAGCCCGGCGGCTTTTTTATGTGCATTGGTCAACCGCGCGACCGGCTCAGCCAACCCGGCTCCGGCTCGTGGTTCTCCTGCCACCGGATGCGCCGGGCCGACAACACCGCCGAGCGTCCCAGATAGCCGATCAATTCCCGCGGACGCGTCCGGCTCACCACCGCAAGCCGACCCACATCGTGCGCATGCATCCGCTCGATCGCATCGTGCAACCGCTCGTCGGGATACGCGCACACCGGTTCTCTCGTCATCACCTGCGAAATGGCCTCATCGGCGCGTCCGGCCTCGACGGCCTCCAGCAAATCGCGGCGCGTGATGATGCCCGCCAGCGCGCCGCTTTCATCGGTCACCAAGAGCGCCGGATGATGGCACACCGCCGGATCGTGCGCGCCGATGCGCTCGGCGAGTTCCCCCACCGTCATCTGCGCCGAAACCGTTTGCGGCTGCGGGTCCATCACCTCCGACACCTGCACCTGGGCGAAAACATCCGTGTCGAACTCCATCGGCACGCGCACGCCTCGCTGCTCCACCGGGCTCGTCATAAACGACCGCGCCGACAACAGGTGCGCCACCCCGAGCGCCGCCGTCGCCGCCGTCGCGACCGGCCACAACACGCCGGCCTGCTGGGTGATTTCCACGCCCAGCACGATCGACGCGAAAAACGCCCGCGAACCTCCCGCGAAAAACGCGACCATCCCCGCCAACGCCGCCAGACCGGGCGCGATCTCCGGCAACGGCAACGCGTGGCACCCTGCGGCCACCAGCGCGCCCACACCGCCGCCGATGACCAGCATCGGGGCCAGCGTGCCGCCCGAGGTGCCGCTCCCGAGAGAAATCACCCAGGCAACCAATTTGAGGCCGCACAACATCGCCACCGCCGCAAATGGCAGATTACCCGCCAGCAAATCGCTGATCACATCGTAACTCGCGCCCAGCACACGCGGCTCCCGCCAGCCGATGAATCCCACGATCAATCCGCCGATCACCGGACACCACATCCAGTGCACATGCAGCCGCTCGAATTCCTCCTCCGCGATATGCACCGCCGTGTTCGCCACGACCGCCAGCAACCCCGCGCACACGCCGATCAGGGCAAACACCAGCAGCGACGACGTCGGCGCGCTCCAGTCGCCCGGTGCCGCAAACGAAAACAGCGCGGCGTGTTCGCCCCATGCGAACCGCAGCGCCTGCGCCGTCGCCGCCGCGATCGCCACCGGGATCACCGACCTCGCCCGCAACTCGAACAAGAGTAACTCCACCGCCAACAGCGTCGCCGCCACCGGACTTCCAAAAATCGCCGTCATCGCCGCCGCCGCGCCGGCCGAGAGCAGCACCTTGCGCTCGCTCGCCGTCATCGTCAGCGCCTGCCCGAGCAGGGATCCCACCGCGCTGCCCGTGGCGATCACCGGGCCCTCGGCGCCGTAAGGACTGCCGCTGCCGATCGAGATCGCCGCGGACAACGGCTTCAAAAACGCCACCCGCGGCGAGATCCGGCTGCGGTTGCTCAACACCTGCTGCATCACCTCGGGAATCCCGTGTCCGATGATCGCTCGCGAACCATAGCGGGCGATGAGCGCGATCAACCCCGCCCCGATGGCGGGAATCAGAATGATCCAGGCACCTCGCTGCGTGGCCGCGGGGGAAACCCACTCCGTGGAAAACCGGCCGTAAAAAGCCAGCTGGGTGATCGCCGAGATGAGCACATGCAAGCCGTGCGCCGCCAGCGTCGCCAAGCCTGCAACCGCCACGGCCAGCGCGGACAAAAAAATCAAACGTGACGCCGGCTTCATAAAAAGGTCACGGGAGCCGCATCAACCGGAGCCCGCCAATAAAGCGGGTATTTGTGCCGCCGCGTCGTGCGGTGATACAGCCAGGCCACGGCCACCAGCATGACCGTGCCTCCCACCGTGGAGCTGACCAGAAACCCGCATGTCGGCTTGGCCAGAAAAACGATGATCGCGTTGGACCCCGCCGGCGGATGCACGGTGCGCGTGAACATCATCACACCCACGCCCAACCCCGTCGCCAACCCAACCGCCCACCAATGCGGTCCCAACAACGCCAGACACACAAAGGCGATCGACGACGCGATCAAATGCCCGCCCACCACGGACCGCGGCTGTGACAACGGTGCCTCCGGCAAGGCGAACAACAACAGCGCGGACGCGCCGAACGAGCCCAGCAACATCAGCGACTGCGTCGTCATGGACACAAACGCCAGCAAGGACACCGAGACCACCGCACCAAGCGTGGCCAGCACGATCTGGGACTTTCGAAACGGACTGAGCATAGGAAACCAGCCATGAAAACAATTAATCCAGCCCGCGCCAGACATTTATCGTAATACGATATATATGATCCGCAACCAGGCCGGAACGGAAAACCGGTCAGTCCTCTATCTCCGGCAAAAAACACGCCGGACTCGAATAACCCGGCGACTTGGCCGGCACCTCGCTGGACGCCTTTTGTAACAGCCCGATCAAACGCGGGCCGACGGTCGCGAGTTCCGCGCGATGCACGCGGTAAAGTTTTTCGAGAAGTCCGCGGCCCTTGGCGGTGAGCGTTACATGCACGCGGCGGCGATCCTCGGTCGATTTTTCACGCCGCACCAGTTTGAGCATCTCCATGCGGTCCACCAACCCCACCGCGCTGTGGTGGGTGGTGCGGAGTTGTTCGGCGAGTTCGCCCACCGTCACCCAATTGCGTCCGGGAAAACCCTCGATCGCGAGCAAGGCCTGGTATTGCTGGGCAGTGACACCGTGTTTCACGGCCATGGTTTCGCTAAACCCCAAAAACTTGCGAAGCGTGTAACGAAACTCCGCCAGAAGTTCGTAGTCATCCTTCGCAAGGCCCTCGGACGACTGAGTTTTATCTGGCATATACGCTGGAGCCGATGGTCGGGATTGAACCGACGACCTGCGGTTTACGATACCGCTGCTCTACCACTGAGCTACATCGGCCTACAGAGAAGGAACGGAAGAAACTCGCCCTACTCCCAATCGCAAGCCTCATTTTCCCTCCCGTGCCGCTCCCGACCGATCTCTTCGATTACACCCTGCCTCCGCACCTCGTCGCGCAGACTCCCGCCGCGCGTCGCGACGCCTCGCGCCTGATGGTCGTCAACCGCGCCACCCGCACCGTCGCGCACCACACCTTCGCCGACCTTCCGCAGTTCCTCCGCGCCGGCGACACCCTTTTCCGCAACAACGCCGCCGTTCTCCCCGCCCGCCTTCACGCCAAACGTCCCACCGGCGGCGTGATCGAGTGCCTCCTCCTCCGCCCCGACACCACCCACGGCGACAACGTCTGGTGGTGTCTCGTCCGCCCCGGGAAAAAACTCCCCGTCGCCGCCACCTTTGCGCACGGCGACGACTTCTCCGGCACTATTCTCGCCAAGGACCCCGAGGGCGCCGCGCTCATCCGTTTCACCACGTCCGCCGGCCAGTCCATCGTCGATGTGGCCAACCGCCTCGGCGACGTCCCGCTCCCTCCCTACATCGAGCGCGCCGATCCGACCGCCGAGCGTCCGCGTGACATCGAACGCTACCAAACCGTTTACGCCAACCGCGCCCGCCAGGTCGCCGTCGCCGCCCCCACCGCCGGCCTCCACTTCACGCCCGAGTTGCTCTCCACCCTCGCTTCGCAAGGCGTCGGTGCCGCCGAAGTCACGCTTCATGTAGGCCTCGGCACGTTCAAGCCGATCGACGCCGCCACCGTCGAGGAACACGCCATCCATCGCGAACTCTACGAACTCCCCGTCGCCACCCAGCGCGCCCTCTTCCCGGCCACGCGCACCGCGACCGGCCGACGCATCGCCGTGGGCACGACCACGGTGCGCTCCGTCGAAGACTTTCTCACCAAACACAGTTCGCCGCTCGACCACCCGCACTTCGCCGAGGCCGGCATTTTCATTTATCCGCCGCGCACCTTCGCCGGGGTCGATGCGCTCATCACCAATTTCCACCAGCCGCGCTCCACGTTGCTCTGCCTCGTGTCGGCGTTCCTTACGCCCGGCTCGACCGACGGCATCGCCTGGCTGAAGGAACTCTATGCCGAGGCCATCTCCCGCGAATACCGGTTCTTCAGCTATGGCGACGCCATGCTGATTTTGTAGGCCAATCGCTTGCACTTTCCAAGGCCGCGGATTGCATCTGGTGCCATTCGCATGACCACCACACCCCCGGCCAACGAATCCAAGCCCGCCGCCGGCATCGCCGCTTGGCGCATTCTTTTCCGGATGCTGGCCGGTTTTCTTGCCCTTTTCAGTTTCGCCTACTGGTCGGCCGCCGGATGGAACCGCGGCTGGACCAAAACCCAGATCGCCGTGAAGCAAACCGACGAGGTCACCGGCATCGAGTTTGTGACTTACAAGCAACATTTCGCACCCGGCGTGGAACTCGTCGCCCTCGCCGGTTTCATCTGCGTCGCACTCTTCGCCATCACCTTCATCCGTCGCCGCAAGGCCGGTTGATTCCCCCCTTTTCTTTCCATCCCTATGAAACCCACCCGTCTGCTCCTCGCCTCGCTCGCCCTCGCCGCCTCGCTCACCGCCGCACCGATCTCCTTCGACTTCAAAGATCCGAAGGGCGTCAACGCCGCCCAATTCCACCTCGACTCGATGATCGAAGCCATCGCCGGCACCGCCAGCGGCATCTCCGGCACGGTCAGCTTCGATCCCGAGGCACCCGCCGCCACCACCGGCAAGATCGTGGTGGACGCCGCGTCGCTCAAAGTCACCAACCCCACCATGACCGGCCACCTGCAGGGCGAGAGCTGGATCGACGCCAAAGGTTACCCCGAGATCACCTTCGAGCTCGTGAAGCTCGCCAACGTGAAGACTGCCGGCACCACCACGACCGCCGACGCCGTGGGTAAGTTCACCCTCAAGGGCGTGACCAAGGAAATCACCGTGCCGGTCAAGCTCACCTACCTCGCCGACCAACTCGGCAAACGCCTCAACAAACCCGAACTCAAAGGCGACCTGCTCGTCATCCGCGGCGAATTCACCATCGTGCGTGGCGACTACGGCATCCAGCCCGGCAAAAACGAGGACAAGGTGTCGACGGAGATCAACCTCTCGCTCGCCATCGTCGGCAGCGCGCCGAAGGCCTGAGCAAACACGCCCGGAGATCGCGCCCCCCTCGTCCGCCGGCCCTTTCTGAAGGGCCGGCTTTTTTGTGGCCCTTCGTGTCCGCTGCGTCCTCTGTGTTCCCCATGACCGACGCCGAACTCCAGACCCTGATCGAAGACGCCACGTTCGACTACACCATGGGTGACACCGATGCCGCCCTGGCCAAACTCGCTCGCGCCACGGAGTCGGCCCCTCAGTCCTTCGAAGCCTGGCACGCGCTGGCCGAGATCCATTTCAGCCTGCGCCATTTTGACGACGCCCTCCACGCCGCCGAAAAAGCCCACGCCGTGCGCAGCGACGACCTCTTTATCAACACCACCCTTTCCCGCATCTGGATGGAAAAAGGCGACAAGGCCACCGCCGAGAAATACGGCGCCCAAGCCAAGATCCTCAGTTGGAAAGACCAGCTTAAAAACCCCGAAGCCCACCAGGGCGGCGTGCAATGAGCCCCCTTGGGCGTTGCGCTTAAAGTTCGCGCAAAATCCGCGCCCGCTGTTCCGCGTGCTCGGCGTCGCTGATGAGCCCGTCCGCCCGTAGTTTGTCCACCCGGGCCAGCCGCGCCGCCGGATCGATGGAAACCGGCTCGCGTCCCGTGCCGCGCAAATCCGCCGCGATGTCGCGAATCGCCGGACGCAGGCCTTCCGCCACATCGACCACCGAATCGCGGACCACCGGCACGGTTTCCTCGGCCACATAGCGGCTCACCGCGCCGAGATAGCCCATTTTTAGCAGCATCGAACCGAACCCGATGGCCGGAAATCCGACGAACAAACACCAGAACAAGGTCGGCGGATGCATGGAGCCGAATGCCGAAAAGAAATTCACAAAGCCCACCAGCGAAAAAATCCCGCCGACCGCCACCAACACAAAGCCCAGGCCGCGCAAGAGCGCACGGTTGCCATCGTGACCGCCGCCAGGCTCGCCCATACGACGGCGCGAATGGAAGGAATTATCGTGATTCATCAGATATCAGGGGAAAAGCAAAGGACCGGGGTTTTGGCGTGAGAAAAGACCTGCTTCAGGCATTCCCCACGCGGTTTAAGCGGCTGAAACATCGCAGATAATGCAGCGCGCGAATATTACAATATCGATTGCAATTCCGAGGCATCACCAGCCCCATGCTGCCAATTGACACCCGCCGAGCCGTCCCCCTAGCCTTCGCCGCTTCACATGGAAAAACCTGTCTATACCCTCGAGTTCGAGAAGCCCCTGCGCGACTTGAGCGCCCAGCTTGAGCAGCTCAGCCAGCAATCCCTCGAGAACAACCTGGACGTCGCCAGCGAGATCGCCGCCATCGAGCGCAAGATCGCCGCCACCCAGCGCGAGATCTATTCCAACCTCACGCCCTGGCAAAAGGTGCAGATCGCCCGCCATCCGAAGCGCCCCTACGCCCTCGATTACGTCAATCTCCTCTGCGAAAATTTCGTCGAACTCCACGGCGACCGTCAGTTCAACGACGACCGCGCCCTCATCGGCGGCACCGCGTTCTTCAAGGGCGAGGCCATTATGGTCATCGCCCAGCAGAAGGGCCGCGAAACCAAGGAAAAGATCGCCCGCAATTTCGGCATGCCCCAGCCCGAGGGCTATCGCAAGGCCCTGCGCCTGATGAAGACCGCCGAAAAGTTCGGCCTGCCCGTCATCACGTTCATCGACACCACCGGTGCCTATCCCGGCCTCGGCTCCGAAGAGCGCCACGTCTCCGAAGCCATCGCGGTCAACCTCCGCGAAATGGCCATGCTCCGCGTTCCCTCGATCTCGGTGGTCGTCGGCGAAGGCGGCTCCGGCGGCGCCCTCGGCATCGGCGTGACCGACCGCGTGCTCATCTTCGAAAACAGCTACTACTCCGTCATTTCCCCCGAGGGTTGCGCCGCGATTCTCTGGAAGGACCCGGCCGCCGCCCCCAAGGCCGCCGCCGCCCTCAAGCTCAACGCCGATCAGCTCGAAAAACTGGGCGTGGTCGACGAGGTCATCGCCGAGCCGTTCGGCGGCGCCCACAACGACTATGACAAGGCCGCCGCCACCCTCGGTTACGCGCTGCAGAAGCACCTCAACGACCTGCGCAGGCTCAAAGGCGACGCCCTCCTCGACTCCCGCTACGAGCGCTACCGCCGCCTCGGTATCTACGAGGAAGCCGGCGTGGTGCACAACTGAGCGCAACCATTCCAATCTGAAGACCCGACGACCCCGTCGGGTCTTTTTTTTATCGCGCGCCCGAGCGGCGCACCGTGATCAAGCGCACGTCGGTCGTGCGCTTCGCAGTCTCATCGTAATCGACCAGCGCGCCCGAGATGCGCACGTCGCCCTCGGCGACTTCGAAGCGCTTTGGCATTCCGTCCAAAAACCGCGACAGCACCGGCGCGACTTCGCGGCCGAGCACCGAGGCATACGGTCCGGTCATGCCCACGTCGCACATAAAGCCCGTGCCCTTCGGCAGCACGCAGGCGTCGGCCGTCGGCACATGCGTGTGCGTGCCCAGCACCGCCACCGCCCGACCGTCGAGATGCCAGCCCAACGCGATTTTTTCACTGGTGGCCTCGGCATGGATTTCCACCAGCACCGCGTCGGCCTTGCCTTCGAGTTTCTTCAGCAGGGCGTCGGCACACAGGAACGGACACTCCGCCTTCATGCCCATGAAGGTGCGGCCGAGCACGGTAAACACGGCCAGTTTAAAGCCCTTTACATCGAGGATCACATGATCCGCGCCCGGGCAGCTCGCCGGCAGGTTGGCCGGACGGCACACGGTCGGAAAGTCGTCGATTTCGTCGTCCCAGCCGCGCTGGTCCCACACGTGGTCGCCCAGCGTGATCGCATCGATCCCGAGCGTCAGCAACGTCTTGGCCAGCGTGCCGGTGATGCCCGAGCCGGCGGCGACGTTCTCGCCATTGGCGATCACCACGTCGGCCTTCAGCTCCGTGCGCAGCCGCTGCAACCGCTCGGCCAGGATCTCCCGGCCGGGCTTTCCGACGATGTCACCGATGAACAAAATTTTAGGCACGCCGCCCACGGTGCACAGCGAAGCCCGCAAACCAACTCCAAATGTCCCGTTTTCCGCTCTTGCCAGTGGCCGGTCCGGCGGGTTTTCTCTCGCCCTTACGTCATCACGTTAAACGCCTATGAAATCGTCCACTTCCCCCACGTCGTTTCCCCAACCTGAGATTGGCCGCGCCATGAACGGTGCCGACGTGGTCGTCGAGTCCCTCGCCCGTGAAGGCGTTGACGTGATCTTCGCCTATCCCGGCGGCGCTTCCCAGGAGCTCCACCAGGCCTTCGCCCGCAGCGACAAAGTTCGCGTGATCCTCCCCCGCCACGAGCAGGGCGGTTCCTTCGCCGCCGAGGGCTACGCCCGCGCCACCGGCAAGGTCGGCGTGTGCATGGCCACCAGCGGCCCCGGCGCCACCAATCTCATCTCCGCCATCGCCGACGCCTACATGGACTCGACCCCGATGGTCGCCATCACCGGCCAGGTGTTCACCAAGTTCATCGGCAAGTCCGCGTTCCAGGAGACCGACTTCTTCGGCATGACCCTGCCCATCGTGAAGCACTCCTACCTGGTGCTCAACGCCGCTGACCTGCCGCGCATCATCAAAGAGGCCTTCTACCTCGCCCGCACCGGCCGTCCCGGCCCGGTGGTGATCGATATCCCGAAGGACGTCCAGCAGGCCAAACTCACGCCCGTTTTCCCGGCCACCGTTTCCTTCGCCAACCCGACGCTCGGCGCCCTCCCGCAGGCCACCGACGACGAGCTCAAGCGCGTGCTCGATCTCATCGCGAACGCCAAGAAGCCCGTGATCTACGCCGGCGGCGGCCTGGTTTCCGCCGAGGCCCACACCGACCTCAAGACCTTCGCCGAGAAGACCAACATCCCCGTCGCCACGACGCTGATGGGCATCGGTGCGTTCCCCGAGACCCACCCGCTCTCCATGCGCTGGTTCGGCATGCACGGCGCCGCCTACGGCAACTGGGCCGTCGACCAGAGCGACCTCGTGCTTTGCCTCGGCGCCCGCTTCGACGACCGCATCACCGGCGACGTGAACAAATTCGCCGCCGCCGCGACCATCGTCCACATCGACATCGACGCCTCCGAGCACAACAAGAACAAGCGTGTCCAGTTCCCGATCGTCAGCGACGTGAAGCACGCCCTCGTGCGCCTCAACGAACTGATCGCCGCCGCCAAGTTCACCGCACCCGACACCAAGCCGTGGATCACCCAGATCAACGCCTGGAAGCGCGACTACCCGTTCTCCTACGAGGACCACAAGCACATCCTCCCGCAGGAGGCCATCAAGACCCTCTACGAGCTCACCAAGGGTGACGCCATCATCGCCACCGGCGTGGGTCAGCACCAGATGTGGGCCGCCCAGTTCTACCAGTTCGACGAACCCCGCCGCTACATCAGCTCGCTCGGTCTCGGCGCGATGGGCTACGGCTATCCCGCCGCCATGGGCGCCAAGGTCGCCTGCCCTGACAAGCAGGTCATCGACATCGACGGCGACGGTTCCTTTCTCATGAACGTCCAGGAGCTGGCCACCTGCGCGGTCGAGAAGATCGCCGCCAAGGCCATGATCCTGAATAACCAGCACCTCGGCATGGTCGTGCAGTGGGAAGACCGTTTCTACCAGAGCATCCGCGGCAACACCATCCTCGGCCACCAGGACAACATCGGCAGCCCCGACAATCCCGGCGGCCTCTATCCCGACTTCGTGAAGATCGCCGAAGGCTTCGGCGTGAAGGGCCGCCGCGTCATCAAGAAGAGCGAGCTCAAGGAAGCCATCCAGGAGATGCTCGACCACGACGGTCCCTACGTCCTCGACGTCATCGTGCCCTACACCGAGCACGTGCTCCCGATGATCCCCGCCGGCAAGACGGTGAAGGACATGATCCTCAAGTAAGCGGCATCCGCTTCGCGGATACAAAAAGACCCGGGCCGAAAAGCCCGGGTCTTTTTTATGTCCTGAAATTTTCGCCTGGGTGTAGGCCCGACCGTTGGTCGGGTTTCCTTAAACAAAACTTCTCCGAAAGCCCGACCAACGGTCGGGCCTACACCAATCCGTCCTCCACTCAGATCTCCTTGAACACCACGGCGGCGTTCTGTCCGCCGAAGCCGAGGTTGTTGCTCATGACGACCTTCACCTTGGCCTGGCGGGCGACGTTCGGCACGTAGTCGAGATCGCACTCCGGATCCGGTTCGTGGAGGTTGATCGTGGGCGCGATGGACTGCGTCTGGATCGTCTTCACGCTGATCACGCTCTCGATGCCGCCGGCGGCGCCGAGGAGGTGGCCGGTCATCGACTTGGTCGAGCTGATGGCGAGCGTCTTGGCGCGTTCGCCGAACACGCGCTTGATGGCGAGCGTCTCGAACTTGTCGTTGTAGGGCGTGCTGGTGCCGTGGGCGTTGATGTAGTCCACCTGGTCGGGCGTGACGCCGGAGGCCTTGAGCGCGCGGGTCATGGCCATGCCGAGGCCTTTGCCCTCGGGATCGGGCATGGTAATGTGGTGCGCGTCGGCCGTGGCGGCGTAGCCGGTGATTTCACAGTAGATGCGGGCGCCGCGTTTCTGCGCGTGCTCCAGCGACTCGAGGACGAGGACGCCGGCGCCCTCGCCCATCACGAAACCGTCGCGGCCGAGCGAGAACGGACGGCTCGATGTGGCGGGATCGTCGTTGCGTGTGCTCATGGCGCGCATGGAGCAGAAGCTGGCGTAGGCGAAGGGCGTGATGGCCGCCTCGGCGCCGCCGGCAATCATGATGTCGGCGTCGCCGCGTTTGATCATGTGCATGGACTCGCCGATGGCGTGCGTGCCGGTGGCGCAGGCGGAGACCACGCCGAAGTTCGGGCCGCGGGCGCCGATCTCGATGGCGAACATGCCGGAGCAGATGTTGCCGATCAGCGAAGGAATGGTGAAGGGCGAGACCTTGCGCGGACCGCCGTCGAACAGCTTCTTGAGCTGCGTCTCATAGGTGAACATGCCGCCGATGCCGGAGCCGATGACGACGCCCACGCGGTCGGGGTCTTCCTTCGTCATGTCGAGGCCGGAGTCCTTGAACGCCTGCTTGGCGGCGCAGAAGCCGAAGTGGGTGTAGCGGTCGTTGCGACGCGCCTCCTTCGGGTCCATGTGCTCCTCGACGTTCCAGCCGCGCACCTCGGCGCCGACCTGGGTGGCGAAGGGCGCGGGATCAAAGAGCGAGACGCGATCGATGCCGGGCTTGCCGGCGAGCAGGCTGGCCCAGAAAGAATCCACGTCGTGGCCGAGTCCGTGAATGGCGCCGAGGCCGGTGACGACGACGCGCTGGGAGGCAGGGAGGTTTTCCATGAGCTTTGAAACGGTGGGGGCTAAAAACAAAAAGGCGTTCTACCGGACAGTCTCGTGAGAGGCTCGGTAGAACGCCGAAGTTGAAACGTCGCTTACTTGGCGGCGGCTTTCGCGGTGATGTATTCGACGACCTGGCCGACGGTGGTCAGCTTCTCGGCGTCGGACTCGGGGATCTCGCCCTTGATCTCATCCTTGAACTCTTCCTCGAAGGCCATGATCAGTTCGACAGTGTCGAGGGAGTCGGCGCCGAGATCGTCCAGGAAGGAAGCCTGGGGCGTGATTTGTTCTTCGTTAACGTTAAGCTGGTTAACGATGATCTCTTTGACGCGTTGTTCGATGGTTTTTTGGTCGGCCATGATAGATTATTGCTGAGGGTTTGAAGGGGTCACATCGCCATACCGCCGTCAACGGCAAAAACTTGGCCGGTAACGTAGGAGGCTTCTTCGGAGGCAAGGAAAGCGACGGCGTTGGCGATCTCGACGGCCTCGCCGAAACGTTGCATCGGGATGAGCGCGGTCGCGCCCTTCTGCACTTCTTCGCTGAGCTCGGCGGTCATGTCGGTCTTGATGAAGCCGGGGGCGACCACGTTGGCGGTCACGCCGCGCTTGGCGAACTCCTTGGCGATCGACTTGGTGAAGCCGATCATGCCGGCCTTCGCCGCGCCGTAGTTGGCCTGGCCGGCGTTACCCATGATGCCGGTGACCGACGAGATGTTGACGATGCGGCCGTAGCGGGCGCGGCACATGGGCCAGCCGATGTGCTTGGTCCAGTGGAAGCAGCTGGTGAGGTTGGTCTGGATGACGGAATTCCAGTCGTCGTCGGACATGCGCGCGAGCAAGCCGTCGCGGGTGATGCCGGCGTTGTTCACGAGGATGTCGATCTTGCCGAATTCCTTGAGGAGTTCCTCGGAGGCCTTGGCGACGGCGGCGCCGTCGGCGACGTCCACGGCGCGGGCCACGGCCTTGCCGCCGGCGGCGGTGATGGCGGCAGCGACGGCTCCGCAGGACTCGGCGGACTTGGAGACGCAGATGACGGTGACGCCCTTGGCGGCGAGGGTTTCGGCGATGGCTTTGCCGATGCCACGGCCGGCGCCGGTGACGAGGGCGGTTCTGTTGGTGAAGGTCATGGAGGAATAAAAATCCCAAACGCCAAAGGTCCAAACGCCAAAAAGTCAGCGCAGAAGACCTGTGTTGGAGTCAGGGTCTATTTGGAGTTTGTAATTTGGCGTTTGGTATTTGCCGAGCGTGCTCGGACGCTCAGTAGACGTCGCGCTGGTAGCGCTTGTCCTTCTTCATCTGCTTCACGTATTCGACGGCCTGCTCGGCGGTCATGCCGCCGTGCTGCGCGATCACGTCATGAAGGGCGACATCGACGTCCTTGGCCATGCGCTTGGCATCGCCGCACACGAAGAAGTAGCCGCCGCCGCTGATCCACTTCCAGAGCTCGGCGCCCTTCTCACGCATCTTGTCCTGCACGTAAACCTTGAGGATCTGGTCGCGGGACCAGGCGAGGTCGAGGTGCGTAACCTGGCCCTTGGCGAGGTAGGCCTCCCACTCCTCCTGATAGAGGAAGTCGGTGTGGCTCTTCTGGTCGCCGAAGAACACCCAGTTGCGACCGGTGGCGCCGGCGGCGACACGGTCCTGCACGAAGGCGCGGAACGGCGCGATACCGGTGCCGGGGCCGACCATGATGGCGTCCTTGGTGGTGTCCTCGGGCGGGCCGAAGTGGGAGTTGGAAACGAAGATGGGCGTCGGGGTCTCGTTCACGCGCACGCGGTCGGCGAGGAACGTGGAGCACACGCCGTGGCGCTCGCGGTGGTTCGTCGTGTAGCGGACGACGGCGATGGTGAGATGGATCTCGTTGGGATAGGGCTTCGAGGAGGAAGCGATCGAGTAGAGGCGCGGCATCAGCTTGCGCAGGTGGTCCACGAACTCCTGCGGAGTGAGCTTGGTGTTCGGAAACTCGCAGAGGATGTCGATGTATTCGCGCTCATCGAGGTAGCCGGTGAGGGCGTCCTTGGCCTCGGGCTTGAGGAGGGCTTCGAGCTTGGACTTCTCGCCGACATCGGTGGCCTTGGCGAAGAGCGTGTTGATGATCTTCGAGGTGGGGCTTCCGAGGGCGAGACGATGGGAGAGCGCGTCTCGCAGCGAGATCGGCGCAGGCAGCTTCAGCATGGCGGGCGAGACGAGTTCGTCGCCGGTGGCGCCGAGTTTTTCGAGGATTTCGGCCACTTCAACCGGACGGTTGGTGGGGAAAACGCCGAGCGAGTCGCCGGCCTTGTAGGTGAGGCCGCTGTCGCCGAGATTGACGACGAAGTGGCGGGTCTCCTTGGCGGAGCCGGGCTTGTTGAGGACGCGGTTCTCGGTGACTTTGGCCGGGAACGGATTGTCCTTGGAGAAGGCGGAAGTGGCGATGGGAGCTGACATAAAAAGCAAGAATTGAGGGAGAGCCCCTCCGCCCTCGCAAGCCCTTAGTTGGGTCCAACGGGCGCGCGGGCTTGCGTCGGCCCGCGCTTTGCCGCCAACTGGGCCGCTCATGAGCGATCCCGAGCCTATCCGTCTTCAAAAATATCTCGCCGAAACCGGCATCTGCTCCCGCCGCGACGCCGAGGTGCTCATTCGCGAAGGCGAGGTCTGGGTCAACGCCGTCAAGGCCATCCCCGGCCAGAAGGTCACGCCGGGCGTCGATCGCGTCACCGTCAGCGGCAAACCCATCCGCAACACCAAGCCGCAGCCGAAGATCACCCTAGCGATGCACAAGCCCCGCGGCCTCGTGTGCTCCAACGACGACCCGTTCAACCCCCAGACGGTCTTCGACCTGCTCCCGCGCGAGTTCTCCAAGTTCCGCTTCTTCTGCGCCGGCCGTCTCGACAAGGAGAGCGAGGGCCTGCTCATCCTCACGACCGACGGCGAACTGGCCAACAAGCTCATGCACCCGAGCAACGTCGTAGTGAAGCGCTACTTCGTCTCGCTCAAAAAACCCTTTCCCCAGTCCCGCATCCCCCAGCTCATCCGCGGCCTCACCGTCGACGGCGAGCACCTCAAGGTCGAGACCGCCACTCTGGTCAACGCCGGCAAAAACGCCGAGTCCGAGAGCATGGACGTCTCCATGCACCACGGCAAAAAACGCGAGATCCGCGTCCTTTTCGGCAAACTCGGCTACGACGTGAAACGCCTCAAGCGCTACCAGATCGGCTCGTTCCCGCTGAAGGGAATTCCCATGCGCGCGATGAAACAACTTTCCACCAAGGAAATTAATTCTCTATTCAAGGACCCGGGCGCGCATCCCCTCGCCGTCGCCCTCGCCCAACGCACCTCTAAAAAACATGAAGCTTAACACCGCCCTCCTCGCCCTCGTCGTCGGCGCCTCCGCCGCCCTTCAAGCCGCGCCGCTCACCGAGACCACGCCGGTTTACGCCAAGCCCGACGCGTCCTCCGTCGCCATCGAGATCCTGAAGATCGGCGCCGAACCCGCCCCCGCTCCCGGTGTCACCGCCCCCGCCGGCTGGACCGCCGTCACGGTCACCGGCGCCCATGAGGTCTACGCCGCCAACAAAGACGTCAACAAGGCCCTCGAGGTGAAGGTCGGCGCCCCCTACCGCACCGAGGCCAAGGCCGACGCCCCCGTCTTCGCCACCGCCGAGAAGGACGACAAGACCGAGATCATCGACTACCGCGGCAAGTGGACCAAGTTCCGCCTGACCAAGTCCGTCGTCGGCTACATCAAAACCCCGGTCGCCAAGACCTCCGCTCCGGTCGTCGCCGCCCCCGCCCCGGTCAAGGAAACCGCCGCCCCGGCTCCCGCGCCCGCCCAGACCGTCACCGCCATCGGCCACCCCGCCCCCGCCGGCGACGGCACGTCCAGCGCCCTGCCCCGCCTCTTCCAGGGCAAGCTCGCCTCCACCTACAATCCCCTCCGCCCCCGCCGCCCGTATGACTTCCAGCTCAACGACGACGCCGGCGCCCGCTATGCCTACGTTGACGTGAGCAAGCTCCTCGCCACCGAGCAGCTCAACAAATACCTCGACCGCACCGTCGTCGTTTACGGCACCGCCAAGGCCGTCCCCGGCACCAAGGACATGGTCGTCGTCGCCGAAAGCCTCCAGCTCCGCTAAAAAAGCCGGTTCGGAGCCTAGCGCGAAAAGTCCAGAGCCAGACGCTCTGGACTTTTTGTTTCTCCTCAGCTCTCAACACTCCGCTCTCATCTCTCAACTTTTCATCATGGAACTGATCGACGGTAACAAAATCGCGACCGACATCGTCGCCGAACTCAAAACCCAGGTCGCCGCCCTCTCCGGCCGCAAACCCTGCATCGCCCTCGTGCGCGTCGGCGACGATCCCGCCTCCGTCTCCTACGTGAAGAAAAAGGAGAAGACCGCCGCCGAGATCGGCATCGAGAGCCGCATCATCCTCCCCCCCGCCACCACCACCCAGGCCGAGCTCGAAAAACTCATCGACGACCTCAACGACGACCCGACCGTCGACGGCATCCTCGTCCAATCCCCGCTCCCCAAGCACCTCGACGAACCCGCCGCCTTCCGCCGCCTCGCTGCGCACAAGGACGTGGACGGCTTCCACACCCTCAACATCGGCAAGGTCGCCCAGGAGGACGACACCGGCTTCGTCGCCTGCACCCCCGCCGGCATCATGGAGCTCCTCGCCCGCTCCGGCACCGACCTGAAGGGCAAACACGTCGTCGTCCTCGGCCGCTCCCTCATCGTCGGCAAACCCGTCGCCCTCCTCGCCCTCCAGAAGAAGGCCGGCGCCAACGGCACCGTCACCATCTGCCACTCCGGCACCAAGGACGTCGCGTCCATCACCCGCCAGGCCGACGTCCTCATCGCCGCCATCGGCCGCGCCGAGTTCGTCACCGCCGACATGGTCAAGCCCGGCGCCGTCATCATCGACGTCGGCATCAACCGCGTCGCCGACCCGTCCAAGAAAACCGGATACCGCCTCACCGGCGACGTCCACTTCCCGACCGTCTCCCCCCTTGCCTCGAAGATCACGCCCGTCCCCGGCGGCGTCGGCCCCATGACCGTGGCCATGCTCATGAAGAACACCGTGAAGGCCCGCCGCCAGAACGCCGCCTGATCTTGCCCCCGGGCCCGCGCCCGCGCACACTGCCACCCGATGTCAGCCTCCACCATTCTGGTCGTCGATGACCAACCCATCAACGTCCAGCTCCTGAAGCGCAAACTCGAGAAAGAGGGCATCACCATCCTGACGGCCTACAGCGGACAAGAGGCGCTCGACGTCGTTTCCCGCGTCAAACCCGACCTCATCCTCCTCGACGTGATGATGCCCGACATGGACGGCATCGAGGTCTGCCAGCGCCTCCAGGCCGCCGAAAGCTCGCGCCACATCCCCGTCATCTTCGTCACCGCCCGCACCTCGAAGGAGGGCAAGATCGAGGGCCTCGGCGTCGGCGCCGTTGACTACATCACCAAGCCCATCGACCTCGACGAAACCCTCGCCCGCGTCCAGACGCAGCTGCGCTTCGTCCAGATCAACCGCGAGATGCTCGCGCTCCAGCGGCGCCTCATCGAGGCCCGCCGCGCCGCCACCATCGGCGCCGTCACCCAGGGCGTCGCCCACAATCTCAACAACCTCCTCGGCGTCGTCCTCGGCTACCTCGACCTCATCCAGGCCCACTACGACAAACCCGCCCAGGTGAAGAAACACGCGCAGAACGTCGAAAACGCCGTCCAGCGCATCGTCGCCATCATCAAGCAGCTCAGCATGCTGATCGTGAAAGCCCGGCTGCCGCTCGCCCGTTGCAAACTCAACGAGGCCCTCGCCGGCGCCGTCGCCCGCTTCCAGCAGGAAAACGACATCACCCAGCCGGTCATCGTCGACAACCCCCTCGGTGAACAAATCTTCGAGACCCACCTCGAGGTCTTCGAGGATGTCATCGGCAAGATCCTCCTCAACGGCTGGGAGGCCTACGACGACAAGCCCGCCTCCGAACGCAAACTCTGGCTGCGCACCGCCCTTGTCGGCAAACCCGACGACCGGATGATCGAGATCACCATCGAGGATGCCGGCCACGGCATCAACGAGGAGATCCGTGATCACATGTTCGAGCCCTTCATCAGCACCAAGCACACCGTCGGCGTCGGCATGGGCCTCACCGTCGCCCGCCACGCCCTCCGCAACCTCGGCGGCGAAGTCCTCCTCCACGACCGCCCCGGCGGCGGCGCCACCGCCCTGCTCACCCATCCCGTCGAACGCAAACTCAAGAAGCCCGCCTGACCCGCCCCGGCCCCTCGCACCTTTCCGCACCATGCCCAAGATCGCCTTCATCGGAGCCGGCAACATGGCCGCCGCCATCGTCACCGGACTGCTCGCCCAAAAAGTCTGCGCCCCCGCCGACCTCGCCTGCCTCGGCGGCTCCGGCGCCAGCGCCCAAAAACTCTCCACCCGCACCGGTATCCGCCTGGCCGCCACGCCCGAAGACCTCCTCGCCGGCGCCGACATCGTAGTGATCGCCTTCAAGCCCCAGCACCTCGCCACCGTTGATCCGCGCCTCGCCACCCTCACCACCGGCAAACTCGTTATCTCCGTCCTCGCGGCCAAGACCCTCGC
>Ga0068869_100000378_pt1 | contig 24145 bp, 22 predicted proteins | sample KBSMisM52_FD_64676 | JGI IMG/M metagenome (GOLD analysis project Ga0068869, IMG submission 64676) | Miscanthus rhizosphere microbial communities from Kellogg Biological Station, Michigan, USA - KBS Miscanthus M5-2 | ecosystem: Host-associated > Plants > Roots > Rhizosphere > Soil ... | reverse complement strand
GTCGAACAGCAGGCGATGCTCACTGGCGACGAGCGCTACGACATTCCGAAGTACATGGGGCACAACGGCTGGATCGCGCTCGATGTGAGCAAGCATCTCGACCAGGACGAAGTGCGCGGGCTGGCGCTGTTCAGCTACCGGCGCTTTGCATCGAAGCGGATGCTCAAGCAGCTCGACCAACGCTGATGGCCGATTACACGCTGATCAGCGTGCCGCCGGGCATCGAGCGCGAGCGCTTCCTGCCGCTGTTGTTGCTGGCGGATGAATCGCTGCAGCAAGTGCGTTCGTACATGCAGCGCGGCGAGCTGTACGCATTCGTCGGGGCTGATGAAGTCGCCGTCGGAATAGTGCTGACAATTCCTGCGCAGCTCGGTGGCGTCGAATTGGTATCGGTGGCTGTCGACACGACGCATCAGAATCACGGCATCGGTCGTCGCATGCTCGCTGCGGTGCTAGATGAGCTGCGTCGACGCGGCGAGCCACGCGCCGTGGTGGGCACGGCAAACGCAGGGATCGGGCAGCTCGCCTTCTATCAGAAAGCTGGCTTTCGTCTGCTGCGCATCGAGCGCGATTTCTTCTCGCCGGCGCGCGGCTATCCCGCCGTCATGCAAGACAACGGGATCCGCCTGCGCGACATGGTGTGGATGGATCTGGACTTATAGATCCAGTTAGAGATCTTTGTACGAGTCGATGATCTTCGACACGATGCCGTATTCGATCGCTTCCTTCGGGCTCATCCAGAAATCGCGCTCCATGTCGGCGATCACCTTTTCGTAGGCCTTGCCCGTCTGCTTCGCGATCGTGCGTGCGATGCGCTCGCGCGTACGCAGGATTTCCTTCGCCTGGATTGCGATGTCCGTGGCCGGACCGCCGGCGCCGCCGAGCGGCTGATGGATCATGAAGCGCGTGTTCGGCAGGCACAGGCGCCGTTCCTTGTCCGCGGCCAGGAAGATATGAGTGCCCGCGCTCGCGACCCAGCCGGTGCCGATGGTCGTCACCGGCGCGCTGATGAAGCGGATCATGTCGTGAATCGCATCGCCCGACTCGACGTGGCCGCCCGGCGAGGAGATCAGCACGCGGATCGGCGCATCGGACTGCGCGGCCAGCGCCACGAGCCGCTCGCAGGTCGTGCGCGCGACGGTGTGGTTGATGTCGCCGAACAGGAAGACGAAGCGCGACTTGAACGACAGCCGGTCGATGATGCTTTCCGGGCGCTGCTGCTCGTTGCCCTCGGGCTTGTCGTCTCTCTCGTCGTCGTGCATGGCGGCTCCTGTTCTCTGGTCGAAAGCGGCCCAGGCCCTTTCGACAAACGCTGGCAAAAGGCGTGACTTTTGCCAGCTCCGAATCTGGGCAGGCAGTTTAGAACAACGCGAGCACGTTGCGCATGGTGATCACCATAAGCAGCAACGAGCTCACGGCGAAGACCATGAAGCGCACCGGTACGAAGTTCGAGGTGCACTGAATCAGCGAATGCACGATGCGCACGCCTACATAAGCCCAGGCCAGGCCGATGTTCAGCGGGTCCGCGACCCCGACCAGATGCGAGTACACCGCCAGCGCGTAGAACACCGTCGGCTGTTCATGGAGGTGGTTGTAGTTGTCGGCGATCTGCTGCACGGACACCGGCAGCGGATCCAGGTCGGCCTTGCGCTTGACCTTGGCCGGATCGAGCCCCGCGGCGCGCATCGCCGGGAGGCGGGTCGCGTACAGCCAGAACCAGATCACGAAAGTCCACACGATCAGCGCGAGCACGGGAGTCAGCATCGTCGTCTGCATGAGCGGTCTCCTTCTGGTTTATTCTTGCCCCTCATGACGAGTCTACTATTCCGGGACGATGCGTATCTGAAGACCGCAACGGCCCAGGTCATCGCGGTCGGCGAGCGGGGCATCGAGCTCGATCGCACGATCTTCTATCCGCTCGGCGGCGGACAGCCCGGCGACACGGGCGCGCTGATCCGGCAGAACGGCCAGCGCATCGTGATCGCGGACACCCGCAAGGGCGACACGTTCGACAGCGTGTTGCACGTACCCGCGCCCGGCAGCTCGCTGCCCGAGCCCGGAGAGCCGCTGACATTGGAGATCGATTGGGACCGTCGCTATGCGCTCATGCGACTGCACACGGCGCTGCACGTGATGTCGTGCGTCGTCGTCGCGCCGGTGTCCGGCGGCAACATCGCGCCCGACAAGGCGCGGCTCGATTTCGACATCGACATGAATCTGCTGAATGCCGAGCGTATCGAGCAGGGCACGAACGAACTGCTGGCTCGCGCCACGGCGACCGAGACGGTGTGGATCACGGATGAAGAGCTCGACGCACGGCCGGAACTGGTGAAGACGATGAGCGTGCAGCCGCCGCGAGGCGCCGGACGCGTGCGGTTGTTGAAGATTCCAGGGATCGATCTGCAGCCGTGCGGCGGCACGCACGTCGCGAACATCGGCGAGATCGGTGCAATCCGAGTCGTGCGGATCCGCAACGAAGGCAAGAAGAACAAGCGCGTCGAAATCGCGCTAGGTTGAGTTACACGTCGCGTTTCAGCCGATCCACGGTCGACGCAACTGCCGACATCGACTGCGGTCGATAACTCGCATCCGCCTGCCAACGACGCAGCACGCTGTCGTGAATCGTGTCAGTGCCTGCAACTTGTCGCGGCGAACGCGGCAACAGCGCGAACGGGGCTTTGCTCCACGGCTGATGAATCGCCGGCGCGATCAGCGGCTCCGGTTTGTACGTCAGCGGCGTCGCGAGGCGCACGCCGACTTCCGCAAGCTGCTTCATCATCCAGTCGAGTGCGATATCCGATAGCCGCGACTCCTGCGCGCTATAACCGCCGCCCACGTCCGCGTGCGCGCCGATGAACCACACCTGCTTGATGCCCGCGCGACTGTCCCAGGCTGTCACGGGAAAATCCATGCGCAGCTCGTCGATGGCCATCGCATGAAAGCCGTTCTGCACTTTGTCGCTGAGCTTGGTATCGACGAAGCGGAACACGTCGTAGCGCTTGTCGCCGGCGTACGCCGGAATGCCCATCGAGCCGACCGTGTCCCACACCGCGACCGACTTGATCGGCACGTTCGGAATGAGCTGGTTCGCCTTGAGCTGATGCGCGAAGAAGCCGCCGACGAAGTTCAGCAGGTGATTCGCCAGGTCCGTGAGCTTGCCGGCGCCGTTCAAAGTCGTGTTCTTGCTCCTGCACCAGGCGGCGATGCCGAGTCGGTAGGCTTCATTCTTGTCCGTCGGATCGTAGTGGGCGCGGTTCAGCAAGCCGACGCTGGCGATCAGTCCCGCCAACGCGCGCGCCGTGTACGCGCCGCGACTGAAGCCGGCGATGTGAATCTCATCGCCCGGGTCGTAGTTGCGCGAGATGAACGTGTAGCCGCGCACGATGCGCGCGATCACGCCCATGCCGAACATGCCGCCCATCGCCTTCTTCAGAAAGCTGTTGGAGTCGCCGACGCCGTGGATGTACTTGGCGATCTGCACGGTGCCGCCCGCGGGGTCGACGACCACTTTCTCCTGCTCGTCGCGCATCGCCATCGTCTCCGGCGTGACGCGTCCGGCCAGGTTGGCGAACAGCTTGACGACGTTGGTGACTTTCGCGCCGTTCAGCTCGCCCTGGTCGTCATTCGAGTCGATCGGCGTGACGCCCGTCTGCTGCTCCGGGCCGTTCCAGGTGCCGTCCGCACAGAACACGATTCGCTTCGGCATGTCGGTCTCCCCGCGACTACAGCGCGACCGGCTATGTCTTACGCCGTGCGCTGCATGAAAGCGATAGTCCAAACGGTCCGGGACCGGGCTAAACTCGCCGCATGAACCAGAATTCACCGGTCGAGATGGTCATCGATGCGCGGCGCCGCGATCTCGGTGGATTCGAGGTCGGCCGCGTGCTGCCGTGGACCAAGCGGCGCATGGTCGGCCCGTTCGTGTTCTTCGATCACATGGGACCGAAGCAGATGGCCGCGAATCTGCCGCGCAGCGTCGACGTGCGGCCACATCCGCACATCGGCCTGTCGACGATCACGTATCTGTTCGCGGGCGAGATCGTCCATCGCGACAGCCTCGGCTTTCATCAGGTGATTCGACCTGGCGAAGTGAACTGGATGACCGCGGGCCGCGGCATCAGTCATTCCGAGCGCTTCGAGACGATGCGCCAGCACGGCGGACTCCTGCACGGCATCCAGGCGTGGATTGCATTGCCAGTGAGCGATGAAGAGATCGCACCCGAGTTCGTGCATTACGAAGCGGACGCGTTGCCGCTCGAGCGCAGCGCCGGTGCGAGCATGCGCGTCATCGCGGGCAAGGCGTTCGGCAAGACGAGTCCGGTGCGCACGCAGTCGCCACTCGTCTATGTGCACGTCGAGCTGCAAGCGGGCGCGAGCAGCGGTATTCCAGAGGGCTACAGCGAGCGAGCCGCTTTCGTCGCGGCCGGGACGATTGGTGTCGGGGAGCAAAGCTACGCAGCGGGGCAGATGGTCGTGTTTGCATCGGGCAGCCAACCGAAGATCGTTGCCACGACCGATGCGACAGTGATGCTGCTCGGCGGCGAGCCGCTCGGCGCACGTCACATCTGGTGGAATTTCGTTTCGTCGCGAGCGGAGCGCATCGAGCAGGCGAAGGCCGATTGGCGCGCGGGACGCATTCCATTGCCGGTCGACGATGCCGCCGAGTTCATTCCCTTGCCGGAAGAGCCGCCGCCTCCGCCGGAACCGATGTCCTGACTTCAGCGCGGGTGCTTGCGCCAGAAGACCCCGTGCTCTTTGCGCGCCGGGGTCGCGGTCTTCGTCGTCGGCGCGCAGCCACCGCAGGCATCGCAGCCGCTTGCAGATGAGCTGTCGCCCAGATTGAAGCGCGTGCGCAATGCATCGCGCATCTTGCGCGGGCCGAGCCGCCACACCGCGTAGCCGGCGCTCACGACGATCGCGATGATGACGATCGCATTGGAGAGCATGTTGCTCATGCTTTCCCCATGAACCACACCGCGACGTTGTACGTCACGAACGACGCCGCATACGCAAGTGCGAACAAGTAGCCCGCCATGAGCAGAGGATAGCGCCAGGAGTTGGTCTCGCGCTTCACCGTCGCGAGCGTCGACAGACATTGCGGCGCAAACACATACCACGCGAGCAGCGAAAGCGCGGTCGGCAACGACCACGAAGCCTTGATCAGCGGCGTCAGTGCGTTCGCGACGTCGTCGCCGGTCGCCGCGAGCGAATAGACAGTGCCGAGCGCGCCGACCGCAACCTCGCGCGCCGCGAGACCCGGCACGAGCGCGATCGAAATCTGCCAGTTGAAGCCGAGCGGTGCGAAGACCACAGCGAGCGCGGCGCCGATCTTGCCGGCGATGCTGTATTGAATCGCAGGCCCGGTCGCATCCGGCGGCGGCGCGGGGAACGAGCTCAGCGCCCACAGCAGGATCATCAACGCCAGGATGATCGTGCCGACGCGCGTCAGGAAGATCTCAATGCGTTGCCACAGGCCGATCGCGAGATTGCGCAGGTGCGGCCAGTGATAGGCGGGCAGCTCGAGCATCAGCGGTTGAAAGCGCGAGCGCATCGTCGTGCGCTTGAGGACGAACGCCACAGCCATCGCACTCGCGACGCCTGCGATGTACAGCGCGAACAGCACCAGGCCCTGCAACTGCACCGGACCCCACACAGTCTGCTGCGGAACGAATGCGGCGATGATCAGCGCATAGACGGGCAGGCGCGCCGAGCACGTCATCAGCGGCGCGATCATGATCGTCGCGAGCCGGTCGCGCGGATTCGCGATCGTGCGCGTCGCCATGATGCCGGGAATCGCGCACGCGAAGCTCGACAACAGCGGAATGAACGAGCGGCCCGACAGACCGACGCCACCCATCAGGCGATCCAGCAGGAACGCCGCGCGCGGCAGGTAACCCGAGTCTTCGAGCACGAGGATGAAGAAGAACAGGATCAGGATCTGCGGCAGGAACACCAGCACGCTGCCTGCTCCGGCCAGTACGCCATCGAGCAACAAGCTGCGCAGTGCGTTGTCCGGCATCACCGTGCGCAGATAACCGGCGAGCGCATCGACGCCGGCTGTGATCGCATCCTGGGGCACCGTGGCCCACGCGAACACTGCCTGAAACACGAGGAACAGCGTCGCCGCGAGAATCAGCAATCCCAGAACCGGATGCAGCACTACGCGATCGACGCGATCGCTCATCGTCTCGCTCATCCGCGCTTCGCCGCCGACGGCCGCGAGGATGCGCCGGACTTCAGCGTGATCGCGAACGACGTCTGCGTTCCCGGAAGACGCGGCGAGTTGCGCCATCGCCGGCCACTGCGCGTCGAGGCGACCCAGCAACTCCGTGACGCCGGACGGCCGCACGCCGACAGTCTCGACGACGGGCACGCCGAGCTCGCGGGCGAGTGCGTCCTTGTCGACGACGATGCCGCGCTTGCGCGCGAGATCGCTCATGTTGAGCGCCAGCAGCAGCGGCACGCCGAGTCGCTTGAGCGCGAGCACCAGGCGCAGGTTCTGACGGAGATTCGTGGCGTCGGTGACGCACACCACCGCGTCGGGTTTGTTCTCGCCATCGCGCCGGCCGAGCAGCACGTCGGTCGTGACTTGTTCGTCGGGAGTCGCGGGCTCGAGGCTATAGAGACCGGGCAGATCGAGGATGCGGACGCGCTTGCCGGACGGCGTGATCGCGACGCCTTCTTTGCGTTCGACGGTGACGCCTGCGTAGTTCGCGACCTTCTGACGGCTGCCGGTGAGCAGGTTGAAGAGCGCGGTCTTGCCGCAGTTGGGATTGCCGACCAGCGCGATCAGCTGCGGGGTGCCAGCTGCGACGGCACTCACGATCTACTCCAGCGGCGCGATTCGAATGCAGTCCGCTTCCAGCCGGCGCAATGCGAAAGTGGCGGTGCCGACGCGGACCGCGACGGGCTCGCCTCCGAGAGGGCCGCGCGCGAGCACGTGCACGCGCTCGCCCGGGAGAAAGCCGAGATCCGCCAACCGTCGCGTCAGGTCGGCAGGCACGTCGGGCGCGCTCGCGACGACGCCGACGACGCGTGCGGATTGACCCTTGGCGAGATCGCTCAGGGCCTGGCACGCGGGAGGCGCGGAGTAGGCGTCGAGAGGCAGGACGGCGGACATGGCATGGGAGACTACATGAGAATCGTTCTCATTGCCATGCGCTCTCGCAAGCGCCCGCTAACTTGCTAATTTGCGGGCCAAAAAGACCGTAGCGATCCCGGCGAAAGTCATCGCAATCGACCCTACGAGGTGAACGCCCGCAGCAGCGAGCGCCCACATCGCGCGGCCTTGCTGGAGCAGGGTCACCAGCTCGGCGGAGAACGTGGAGAACGTCGTGAGGCCGCCGCAGAAGCCGGTGATGACGAACAATCGCCATTCGACCGGCAACGTCGACGTCGCGAACACTGCGATCGCGATGCCGACGACGTAGCCGCCGATCAGATTCGACAGCAACGTGCCGGGCGGAATGGCCGGAAAGGATGCGTTGAGCCAGACGCTCAACTGCCAGCGCAGCAACGCACCGAGCGCCGCGCCGAGAGAAACGGCGAGGATCGATTTCAGAAGCATGTTTGAGCTTAGCATTCGAGCATGAAACCGCACTTGCTGTTCTTCGCCGTCGAGGCGATCGGACTGTTCGCAGTCGTGCTGCTCGGCTCGCGACTGATCGTGAGCGCGCCGGCACGTCGCAACGTGCAACTCGCGGCGCTCATCTGTCTCAACGCGGCCTGCGCCCGCTTGCTCGCGCGGCAGGAGTATTCGTTCTTCATTCCGAGCGCGTACGACATCGACGTCGGTGGGTTCGCAGCGCCGATGAATCTCCTGCGCAACATGACGCCGGGCCTGTTCATGGTGCTGTGTCATTCGCTGTTTCGCGAAGGATCGCGCCTGCCGCGCTGGCTGCTCGGCGCATTTGTCGTGCAGTGTCTGCTCGAAGAGCCGGTGCCGTTGCTGCTCGGCGCGCATGCTGCTCAGTACGATCTGCTGAAAGTCGTGCCCGCGTCGCTGCAGCTGCTGTTCGTCGCCTACGGGCTGTACTGGACCTTGTCGGGCTGGCGCGCCGATCTCGTCGAAGACCGGCGCCTGCTGCGCAAGATCTTCATCGCGATCGTCGGCACGTTCGTATTCGCGATGATCCTCGGCGAGCGGTTGCTGATCCCGTGGCAGTCCGCCGCGCTGTTCGACGTGCACATCACGTTGTCGATGGTCGGGGCGCTGCTGAGCACGGCGATGCTGTGGATCATGTTCCGGCCCGACGCGGCGGCGTATCTCGATCCGTTGCGCAGCGAGGCCGTTCCCGCCGCGGTCGAGCGGCCGCCGGATGATTCCGACCTGGAGGCGCTGCGGCGGGTACTCGATGTCGAGCGCGTCTATCACGAGAGCGAGCTGACCGTTGCGTCGCTCGCGGCGCGCGTGGCGATTCCCGAGTATCGACTGCGACGCGTGATTCACGAGCGGCTGCAATACCGGAACTTCAACGCGCTGCTGCATCGGTATCGCATCGAGGAAGCGTGTGCGCTGCTCGCCGATCCGCAGCGGCGTCATTTGCCGATCCTCACGATCGCGCTCAGCGTCGGTTACAACTCGATCAATCCCTTCAATCGCGCCTTCCGCGAGCTCAAAGGCATGACGCCGAGCGAGTTTCGCGCCGGCGCGAGCGGCGATTCATAGAAAACTCGCACCGATTTCTGCAATCACACGCCGCTTGCAGGAATCGACCTGCTGCAGGTCGCCGACGTCTCTAGTCTGCGGCGATGAATATCGTTTGCTGTGCCGCGCTGGCGCTGCTGCTGCCAGGCAAGTTCTATCCTTCCGTCAGTTACACGAGCGACTATCGTTACAACGGCGTCAGTTACAGCGGACGCGAGCCGACACCGCAGGCTTCGCTCCATTGGCTCGGTCCGCGCGGCTGGTACGCCGGCGTGTGGACTTCGGGCGTCGACTTCGACGATCCGGGGAATACTTCGATCGAAGGTGATCTGTACGTCGGTCGCACGTTCGACGTCGGATCGAGCCGGGTCGCCGGCGAAGTGTTGTACACGTTCTTTCCCGACAAAACCTTCCATGGTCCGACTTACGACTTCATTCAATTGAAAGTTCGCGGCAGCCGCGTGTTCGACGCACTCACGCTCGGCGCGATGGCTGCTTGGACACCGGAGGCGTCGTACGACTCGGGCACGGCATGGCGAGTTGCGATCGACGCCTCGTATTCGTTCCACCCCGCGGTGAAGGCCAGCGCGACCGTGGGACGCCGCTGGATCGAAGTCGGTGTGGACCGCACGTTCTGGGACGCGGGTCTCACCGGCACGTGGAAGCAGCTTGCGCTCGATCTGCGCTATGTCGATACGAATCTCGACGAGCGAGAGTGCGGCTTCAGCAAGCGCTGTAGTGCGACGGTCGTCGCCACGCTCACGGTGCGATTCTGGTGAGCGTGGCTATGCCAGGCGGAAGCTTCGCAACAGCAGCAGCGCGCCGGAAACCGACAGCCACAAGGTCGCGAAGCCGAGCAGGACGATCAGGGGATTGTTGAAGTTGTCGCGGCCCTGGTAGTCCATCGTGTGCAGCATCCAGAAGAAGTCGTACCAGCGCCAGGAAGCGGTCCTGGCTGCGATGAAGTGACCGTCGTCTGCGGCAAAGTACAGCGCCGTGCGTTGCGGGTCATCGAACTGCGCTTGCCATACCGGGCCCTTGGCGCGCGAGGCGATGTCCGGCTGCGTCTGCAACGTCGCAGCGAGCAGATGCCCGCCGCCTGCGTAACGATCGAGCGCCACGCGACGCAGCCACTCTTCGTCCACTTTTACCCGCGCGCCATCTTCGATGGCACGCAGCTCCACACGATCGCGCAACTCGACCCGCCAAACCCAGCGGTCCGCGAGTGCGATCGCGCGGACCTCGTAGATATCCTGAGCGGGATAGTCGCTGAGCCACGTCGTCGGCTCTTTTTTCATCAGCGTCGGCGAGAGCGCGGTCGGTTCGGCGGTGCGCACGCTACCGACCGCATCGACAGCGTCGCGATCAAGCCACGCGAACATCACGCCGCTGACGGCCCACAGCACCAGCTGCAGACCGATGATAAGTCCGAGCCACTTGTGAAGCTTGCGCAGGAACGACATCAGCTGGACCTATCGACGCGCGGACGCGGACGCCAGAAACTGAAATACAGCAGCCACACGCCGCTCGCGATCGTGACCGTGCCGAGCACAGTCGCGACTCGCGGCACGACGCCAGTCGGCGCCTCGCGCACGCCGTAATCCATGATGTGCAGCGTCCACAGGAAATCGTACCAACGCCACAATCGATGACGCCGCGCGATCAGCGCACCGGTGTCGGGATGCAGATAGAGCGTCGTCTCCAGCCAATCGTCGAAGTCAGCGCGCCACAGCGGTGCCGAGCGGCCGCGTATTTCCATCGGCACGTCGTGCTCGAGCAATTGGACGGCACTCAGTTGGCCCTTGCCGGCGTAATAACTGCGTGCGAGCTGGCGAATCATTCCGGAAGAGAGCGGCGAAAGTTGCTGACCGTTGGTCGCATCGAGCAGCACGCGTCGACCGGCCGCAGTCAGCTCGTACACCGGCGTGCTCAGCGAGGGCAACGAGTGCAGTGAGATCAGTGTGATCTCCGGATACCGGCTCGTAACCTGCGCGATCGGCAAGACGTCCGCCGTATTGCCGAGCGGCGTGCGCAGGTTGTGCACCAGCGAATCGCCGTGGATGAAGTCGAGCTTGATCGCGACCATGTAGAAGCCGGTGATCGCCCAGATCAGCAATTGCAGGCCGACGAACAGCGCGAGCCACTTGTGCACGCTGCGGGAAAGCAAGGACGGTTTCATGCGCGGCGCAGTTTAGCCGCGTTTGGGCGCTGGAGTGCGCTCAGTGCGGCTCGCCCTGCGTGTGATACATCAGTTGCTGGGCACGCTCCGCCTTTTCTTCCACTGTGAGACTTTCATCCTTTTCCAATCGCATCAGCTCGACCAGGCGACGCGTTACAGTCTCTTCTCCGCCGTACATCGCGCGGGCGACGATCGGGCCGAAGTGCGCGACGCGGAGCGCGTGCAAGCCCTCGAGCTCGGCCAGGGCAGCTTCCGCGGTCGCCGGCGCGACGCCCGGCGGATACGCCTGTTTCTGTGCCTGCTGATAGTTGTCGTAGTGCTCGAGCACCTCCACTGCTTGCTCGCGGGCGGCCGCAGGCAGCGGCTCGATCGCTTCTTGCTTCGCCTCTTCGAGGTGATCGCGATCCGTACGCGCGAACAGCGCTTCCATATTCAGCCGCGCCTCTTCGTCGATCAAAAGTCGACCGGAGGCAGTGATGTGAAACGTCTTGTCGTTGGTTTTTGCCACGGGCGGGTCGAGGGGTGGGTCGCGGACAATGACAGTCTCGTGCAACCCGTTAGGGTCTTCCACCGGCTCCGCTTCCACGGGGCTTTCACTTGCAACGGCTGCGGGCGCGGGCTCGTTCCGAGCTGCAACCTCAGGGCGTGACTGCGGTACTTCCTTGCGGTGCGCAGGGCCGAACAGCACACCCACGACCACCGCGAGCGTGATGACTCCAACCCAGACGTAGAAGCGCTTCCTCATGCCTGTGCAAAGCGGGACGGCGGTGAGCTTACGCCCACCGCCGCCACGCCGACCCCCGCGGGCTTACCCCACGAAACCTGATCTTCTACTAGTACGGACACGTCGAGCGATAGTCGGAGAACACAGACGCCGTCGCGAACGCCGTGTGCTGCGCGCCGCACAGGAACGTGTCGTAGCGCGTGTCGTTGTCCATGAAGCGCTTGGCCCACGACACCCCATAGCGCCCGATCGGCGTATTGGTGCTGTTCGGCGCGAAGTGACTGGCGCCATTCAGCTCCGCGTACGCCTTGTCGAGCGTGCTCGGCAGACTGGTGTAGAACGGGATCGAGTGCGACGAGACCGGCGCGACCGAATCGTTCTCGCCGCCGAAGATGATCGTCGGCACACGCACGGTCGAGAAGCTCTTCGTCTGACTCCACGGCGTCATCGGCACAGCAGCCTTCAACGATGCGTTGTCACGCGCCGCCATCAGCGTGCCGCCACCGCCCATCGAATGTCCGGCCACGCCGAGCCGATTCGGATCGACGCGGCTGCGCACGGTACTGTTGCTATTGGTCGTGAGATAGCGCAGAGCGGCCATGAGCTGCGTTGCGCGGCTCGGTGGCTGATCGAAGGTCGAGTTCGTGTTCATCGTCAGCGTCACGAAGCCGTGCGAGGCCAGCCGCTGCCCGATCCACGCGATCGACGATTGCGTTGCCGTGAAGCCCGGGCAGATCGCGATGGTCGCGTACGAGCCCGCCGTCGTCGGGTAGTACACGGTGCCGCCGCCGAAGCCGCTCACCGAGCTCGGCACCGACGCGCTCGCGATCGCGAACGGACCTGCATTGGCATTGAGAATGGCAGAAGTCGGATCCGGTCCTTTCTGCAACGGATTCGTCTGCGCCTGCGCAACTGCTGCCAGCAGCAGCAGACCGAGGCCGACGGCGCAGCTGCGCTGCCAGCGTTCGATGATCTTCATAGTTAACCCCCTGTTGATTTTCTGCCTTGTCATGCGGCGTCCGGTGCGAAGCCGTGCGCTCGCGTCCTGCCGCCGGTCCGGGGTGGAGAGCTGCGTGCCGGGGCCAGCGGCAGTGCTGATATAGCACAGGTTTTTCTTTATTTGCTATAGAAGGGCAGATATACACCGGAATGTAGAATCTCTAGCCAAGCGATTTCCATCGAGCAGAATCGTTTAACGATGAAGCGGCGCCGGCGGCTAGTGCGTATTGCGCGAAAAGCTGTACGCTCGCGTGCGCCTTCCGACGACTCTCTCATGCCTGCAACGCCATCCGTCGAACAGCCAGCGACCTCGGCTTCGAGTGCCGCGAACAAACACGAGCGCGTGCTGGACGAAGCCGCGCGCCAGTTGAACGAGAAGGGCGTGCTGCTGACCTCGCTCGCGGAGATCGCCGCGAAGCTCGGGGTCACGCGCGGCGCGATGTACTACTACGTCGCGGACCGCGAAGACCTGGTGTTCCAGTGCTATCGGCGGGCCGCCGAAATCACCGCGCGACATCTACTCGAAGCCTCACGCGCAGGCGGTACTGCCGCTGATGTATTGCGCGGGTTCGTGACGCGCATGCTCGATCCGAACGAGCCAGAGATTGCCGCGCGTGCCGAGATCGCGATGCTGAATGAGACTCAGCGCGACACGATCCAGGGCTTGTACGACGCGCTCGCGACGCGCCTCGCGCACGTGCTGGAGACCGGCGGGCGCGAGGGTGTGCTGAGGCGCTGTGATGTCGAAGTCACCGCGCGGATCATCCTGAGTCTCGTGACCTGGGTGCCGCTCGCGCGGCCGTGGGCGCATGCAGTGGGCCCGATGGGTCACTCGCGGCTGCTGGCTGCAGCGACTGCAACTGTGTTCGAGGGTTTTTCCAGCGCCGCGCGGCTACCCGAGTTTCAAGCGCTCGATCTCGCGGCATTGTCGCCGCCCGTCGTGAGCGCGTTCGATCGCGACGCAGCCGTCCAGGCGAAGCGCGAGGCGCTGCTGCGCGTCGCATCGAGGCTGTTCAACCGCAAAGGCATCGATGCCACCTCGCTCGACGAAATCGCCGCGCAGGTCGGCACCACCAAGCGCACGCTGCATCATCACATCGGCAGCAAGCAGGACCTGGTCGCGGCGTGTTACGAGCGCGCGTTCCGCATCTTCTTCCTGATCAAGGACCGGATGCTCGAACACCGCGGACCGCGGTTGGATGCGCTGGCCGCAGCCATGCACGCACTTTCGCTGGCGTATCCGAGCGACGAGCAGACGCCGCTGTCGCCGCTCGTCGGTCACGGCGCGCTGTCGCCGGAAGGCCAGGCTGCGTTCGATCGCAACTCCGGTCTGCTCGGAGATGCGTACCACGGGCTCATTCGACAGGGAATCGAAGAGGGCAGCATCACACCGATCGACGACATCGAGGCGCGTGCGTTGATGCTGCCCGGTCTGGTGAGCTGGCTGGTGAAGGAAGACGTGCCGCGCGATCTGGCCCAACAGCGCCACATCGCCCGCGAGGTCGCAAACCTCGTCGCGCTTGGACTAAGAACGCTGTAGGTCGGGCTTTAGCCCGACTCTGCTAATACCTCCACAACACTCCCGCCGACGGCACCAGCGGCAGCCACGAATCCTCCTTGCGCGCATAGTTCAGCGACCCGTCCGGATTCGCCGTCACCTCGTACTTCACGCAGCACTGGTTCTCGCGCGACAGTGCGTTGTTCACTTCGAAGAACACGTCGAGCGCGCCGAGCGGCAGCGCGAACGTGCGGGTAACGCGAAAATCCAGCGTGTTGTAGTAGGTGAGGCGCGAGCGATTGCGCAGCGACAGGTCGATCTGCGGATTGCCCTGGTCGTCGTCGATCACTTGCAGGTCAGTCGTCGGCCAGCCGGTGTGGAAGCTGTCGGTCAGCGTTGCGCTCCACGCGCCTTTCGCCCAGACGATGCCGAGGTTCACCGCCTGACGTTGATCCCAGCTCCGCGGCACGTCATCGCCGTCGATGCGATCCTCGGCGCGCGACCAGGTGTAGCTCAGCCATCCGCTCCACGAGCCGTGCGGCCGCAGCCGCGCCATCATCTCGAAGCCGCTTGCACGCGCGCTGTCGGGCGCGATCCGCACGCGATCGAACTCGGCTTCCGGTAACAGTACCAGCGGATCGAAGATGTTCTCGAAGCGCGGATTGATGCGTCGATAGTCTTTCACGAACGCTTCGACGCGCAGATCGAGGCCCATCTCGAAGGCGTGATCCATGCCGAGGATCAAGTGATACGCGTGCTGTGCCGGATAGAACGTGTCGACGCCGTCCTCTACCTGCAGCTCGTTGATGCCCTGGAACTGCACGAAGCGGCCGACGCTCGCCCGTAGCTGCGTTTGCGGCGACAGCGTGTAGAGCACGCTGAAGCGCGGACTCCATTGTTCGCCGTCGTCGGAGCCATCGTAGGTCTGCGTGTCGATGCGAACGCCGCCTTGCAAGGCCCAGCGCTCGTTGAGCTCCGCGCGCACGTCCCAGTACGCGGACGACTCATAGCCATTCGGCGAGGGCTCGCTGCTGCGCGTTTGATCGAAGCCCGGCGAACCTGGAAACGGAAAGCCCGGCAGTACGTGCACTTCGCTGGCGTAGTCATAGTCGCCCCACAGCCGGCGCACCTCGACGCCGAAGTGATGCTCGAACATGCCGGCGCCCAAAGTGTTCTCCAGGCGCAACCCAATGACGTGAAACAGCCGCTCGTCGTGCACGGTTGCCGTGCGCACGCCGGGCTCGTTCAAGTCGCCCTGGCGGCGGTTTTCGAGATCGGTATAGGAGCCGATCACGCGCGTCGCTGCGCCGTTCTGCCACTCGTGATCGAGAGTCGCCCACGCATAGATGTTGCGGTATTTGGCTCGCGCGTTCTGCTGGCCGTTGTCCTGCCGGGCGATGATGGTGTCGCTGGAGATGAGCGTCTCGAGCGACGCGCTGGTGGCTTCGTCGAAGTCGTAATCGACGCGGGCAAAGCCATCGGAGTACTGCGGCTCGCCGAAATCGTTCTCGCTGAGGCTGGCGAGATCGCCGACGTTGCTGCGCCGGCCCGAGATCATTGCGTGGCCGCGGCCGTCGCCGAATTCGGTCGCGGCCATCGCGCTGGAATGGAACAAGTTGACGCCGATCTCGAAGTAGTGCGGATCCGCCGGGTGCACAGCCGTAGCATCGATGATCGCGCTCATGCGATCGCCGTACACGACCGGAAAGCCGCCGGAGTAGAACTCGAGGGTGTCGATCAGCCGCGAGTCGAGCAGGCTCACCGGGCTCAGGAAATTCTTGAGGTGGAACGGCTCGTAGAGACGCAGCCCGTCGAGCACGATAGCAGTCTCGTTCGGCTCGCCGCCGCGCACCGAGCCGATGCTGGAAAAACCGTTGGTCGTCGTGCCCGGCAAACGCTGCACGGCGCGCAGCGTCTCGTCCGCGAGACGCGGCATGTTCTTCACCTGTTCCTGGGTAAGGAACGTGCTCGACGCAAGCTTGCCGGTGGCGAGTCGATAGCGGCTCGTCTGGACGATGACTTCTTCGACCGCGGGCGCCTGCGAGGACGTGCTGTCGGGGGGATGGTCGGGCTGCCGCGCGGCTTGATTGGCGACGACAGCAAAGACATTCGGTGCGACGGGCGACAAAGCCAAGCCGTGCGCCGCAAGGATCTCGCGCGCCAGCTCGGTGCCCGAGCGGGCGCTCGGCTCAGTCTCGATGCGCAGGTCGCTCGGTACGATCTGCGTGTTGTAGATGAAGGTCAGGCCCGCCGAGCGCAGCTCGTCCAGCACTTCGCTGACTTTCCGGCCGCGAAAGTCCTCCGCCCAGGCCGGGGTCGCCAGCAGCGTGCAGATCAGGAGCCAGCCCACGAGCCGGCGCTGCTTCATGTTCCGTCGTTTCCCACAGCCGCCCCCGAAATGCGAACGCATAGACCGACAGCGTGACGGTCCAGACCAGGAACGCACTCCACACGTCATGCGAGACGAAGTGCGCGCCGCGCGCTTGCTGCACCAGCCCGAACGTCAGTCCGGTCACCATTCCCAGCGCCAAGCCCAGTTTCGCGAGACGCGTGTTGCGCTCGCGAAAGACGAAGTATAGGGCGAGGAGCGCGTAACCGGAGCTAGCATGCGCCGCGGGAAAGCAATGGCCGGCGCGCAGCGCGTCGGGTCGGTCGGCGAACAGCTCGACGTAGGGGAAACGGCCGCCGAACGGGATGAGGTCCCAGGGGCAATCGACGTTGGTCACGGTCTTGAGCAAGCCGACGATGCCCCACGAGAGCAGCACCGAGAGCGCAAAGAATCCTGCTGGTCGCCGGAACGTACGCCAGTCGCGCCGGATGAAGGTCGCGGCCCAGAACGCCAGCGCAACGGTCGCGATTGCGCGAATGGCCCAACGGCCGCCCGTGTGGAGCAGCTCATTCGTTATCCACTGGTGTTGGCCGATCCATTGCCCGGTGATGGAATCGAAGAACAACGCTCGCGCGATGTACGTATCGAGCGGCGTGACGGCGAGGACGCCGGCCACCACGACGAAGATCGCAAGCGGGATCTGCAGCTGCGACCACCAGTAGCGCGAGAGTTGCACGATGTTCAGAACGACCGCTTGGTTTCGATGAGGAGTTGCATGCTGCTGATGTCGCTGGTGCGATCCAGCGGGAAAGCGAGATCGATGTGTAGCACGTTGCCGAGCCCGGAGCGCGCGCTGCCGAGGCGCAAGCCGACGCCGACGTCCTTGAGCCAGCCGGACGGCGCAGCGGCGTACGGATCCTGGCCCCAGGCGCGCCCGGCATCGAAGAACACCGCAGCGCCGACGTTCACCAGCTTCAGCGGTTGCCAGTCAGTGTAAAACCGCTGCTCGAGCGTGAACAGCGCGAGCGAATCGCCGGCCTGGTAACGCAGGGGGTAGCCACGCAGGCCGTTGTCACCGCCGAGCAGCAGTTGTTCCTCAGGGTCGCGATGCGAAGTGACCGTGCCGCCGATGGACGCGAACAACACACGATGCTCCGATTCGCGCAGGTAGTAGCGCGAGGTCCATTCGAGCGACGCGTTCGCCAGCTGGTCGCCTTCGACGCGCGTGCCGAAGCCCAGCGAGTGAATCAGGTACTGCTCGTGACCGAGATCCGCGCCGGCCTGCAGCTTGCCGTTGAGGATCAAACCGTCGTTGGTCGAGCCGAGCGCATGGGCGGCGAAGCCTGCTTCCAGGTGCGCGCTGAGGCCGAGATAGACGTCTTCGGTGCGGCCGATCTGATCGAGATTGCGAGTGCTGACGTACTGGTCTTCGAGCACTTCCCAACCGAACCACGGATAGGCAACGACGCGGTCGGTGGGAATCGTCGCGTCCGGCTGATCCGGCAGCGACTGGAATTCGCGGGCGTCGTAGCGCACGCCCGCGAGATAGCGGCTCGTCCAGCCGTCGTGCAACCCTTCGGAGAAGCCGCCGCCGATCTCGAACTTGCGCTCCTGCATTTGCAGCCGCTCGGTGACATGACCGAGGGAGTAACGCGAGACATCGCTGGTCTCGTCCAACGCGGACAGTCCGGCGCTCCAGCGAGAGTCGAGTGCGTAGAAGGGCCGTTCGAGCGACAGTCGCTTCGCGTCGCCGTCGCTCAGCGCTGCGTAGCCCGCCGACAGTCGCCACCAGCTGCCGAGCAGATTCGGATCGACGTAGCCGAACTCCCAGGCCGTGCGATCGACGTTGGCGGAGCGCGCGAACGTCAGTTGCTTGCCGAGGCCGAGGAAATTCATGTCCTCGAACGTGAGCTTGCTGTTGTTCGCGCCGCCTTTGCGTCCGAACGAGAATCCCGGGCTCAGCGTCCACACGTCGTGAACGCGCACCATCACGTCGACGGTATTGTCAGCCTCGTTGTAGCGCACCGGTTCCACGGTCGCTTCGTTGAGGTAACGCTGCGCGCGCAGGATGCGCGCGGTTTCGTCGAGCAGCCGGTGGTCGTACTTGTCGCCCGTGTGGAACAGCAGCTGATTCTGCACCGTCGCGTCGTGCGTCGAGATGTGCAGATCGTTGGCGATGCGGTACGGCGCGGAGAGATGCGTCCTGGTCTCGAAAACGTCGTCGACTTGAATCTCGATGTTGCCGATGCGCGCACCGCGCTGTTCGAGTTCGGCATCGTTTGCGACGGTCGCTGCATGCACGCACGGTGCGAGTAGCAGCAAAGTCACCGCTCGTCGTAGCGCTCCGCTCATTCGGCCCCCTGACTGGAAAACGTCGGGGGGTTGGACGCAGCGTGACTGCTAAATCAGTCGCTCGTCAGCGCGATCCCGATCAATTCATCTTTCGTCTGATACCGATGCAACTGCGTTGTGGACAGCACTGCGTTGAGTGCAGTGTCCGGATCGAGACCGACGATCGAACCGCGCAATTTCAGGCCGTTCGCTGCGCTCTCAGCTTCGCTCGATGCGTACACGACTTTGCGGCCCGTCTCGCGCGCGACCCACTCGAGGAATACGGCGAGCGTGTGATCGTTGATGTCGAACTGCGGCGCAGTGCGCGCGGCCCATTGCCAGCGCGGATCGTGCGCAGCGACGGTGCCGCGCACGATTTCCCCGCGCGGCGTTACACGGATCTCCTCACCTGCGACGCCGCTGCTCGTGCCCGCAGCGTTCGCGATCATCACACGACCTTCGCGCACGCTCACGACCATGTCGTCGGCGTGCGTGCGAACTTCGTATTGCGTACCGACGTGACGGACCGAGCCCGCATCGGTGCGGACCGTCAACGCCTGCGGATTCTGCGCCTGCGAATCGATGTACAGAGCCCCGGCGGTCAGCACGAGCTCATCGGCCGAAGCCACCTTCACGATCGTGCCCTGGTCGAGACGCAGCGACACCTGATCGCCAAACTGCAACGCCGCTCGAGAACGGTCATCAGTCTGAATCGTTTCGCCGGTCGACACGCTCTGAGCGACCGCGAGCTCACGCGCAGTTTGCCCTTGGGGCCGAACCAGCAGATGGCCGTCGATGCGCGTGATCTGTGCAACCTGGACCGGCGACGGCGCCATGTAGCGCGCGCCGAAGAATGCGACGCCCACCGCGAGCACCGCGCTCGCCGCAATGCCCACGGCAATGAACTGCCGCCGCGTACGGCGTGCCCGCAACATGCTTTGCCACTCGGCATGCACCGCGGCTTGAACCTCGAGCGTCATTTCTGCCGAAGGCTCATCGCGCGCGCCCACCTGGAGCAACAGCTCCTCGATGCTCGTGTCGTCGCCTTTCATAGGTTCACTTTCCACGTAAAGTCCCCAGGATGTCCTGCGCTGTCGAACCGAAGACGGTCTCCAGTGCCTCCCTGAATGAAGTGCGGGCCCGCGCCAGCACGGATTGTGCCGCTACCTGTCCTATACCGAGCAGCTCGCCGATCTCTTCGACGCTGCGGCCTTCTATGTATTTCCACTCCAGCACGTCGCCATAGCGTGCCGGCAATCGATCGAGTACGGACTGGATCAGCCGGCGCGTCTCCGCGTTGCCATAGCCCTGCAGCGGATCGTCCGACGCAGGCGCTTCGACCGCTTCGAGGGCCGCGCGCAACTCCGGGCTGTCGTCGATCAGCACTACGTTCTCCGCATGACGCCTGTTCGCGCGCAGGTGATCGACGATCTGCCGCCGGCAGATCTGGCACAGCCAGCTGAACAAGGCCGCATCGCCGCGAAAGGTCGCGAGGTTGCGCATGGCCTTGGTCAGCGTCGCTTGCACGACTTCCTTCGCTGCCTCGACCTCGTTGTTCAGTCGCGGCAGCGCGAAGCGGTACACCCGCGGAAAATACGCCGTGAAGAAGCTGCGGAACGCAGCCTCGTCGCCCGCCAGCATGGCGTCGAGCAGCTCACGGTCGGTGGCGTACATGGCCTGCTACTTAAGACGCCGATCGGCGACAAAAGCAATCGGTTCTCATCACGACTTACTCGTGACTTTGCGGCAGCGCCGAGCGGCACTGCGCCAGGACGTCCAGGCCGCGATCGTAGACCGCATTGCGCACGGACAGGGCTCCCAGCACGGTGTGATACAAGTTGTCGTGGCTGATCTCAGTGTGCGAGCGGCCCTTGAGGCAGTTCATGTTCAACCCGGTGCGCTCGACATAACCTTGCGACGCCCAGAACAGCATCGGCACTTGCGTCTGCGTGCTCGGAGCGAACGAGTAAGGCATGCCGTGTAGATAGATGCCCTGCTCGCCGAGCGATTCGCCGTGATCCGACGCGTACAGCAGCACGCTGTCGAAGCGGCTCGCGTTCGCTTGCAGCAGATCGATCTGTTTAGCGAGCACGTGATCCGTGTAGAGGATCGAGTTGTCGTACGCGTTGACGACTTCCTGCTTCGTGCAGCGCTGCAGCTCGTTGGAGCGGCAGGCCGGCTTGAAGACCTCGAACTCCGGCGGATAACGCTCGGAGTACGCAGGACCGTGGCTGCCGATCATGTGGAAGATCACGACGGTGTCCTGCTGCACGTGTTCCAGTCGTGCAGCCAGGTCGGACAGCATCACTTCGTCGAAGCAATACGAGTTCGGGCAGTGCACCGGATCTGACTTGCCGGGATATGAAGCCTGCACGACGCGCGCGCAGACGCCTTTGCAGCCGGCATTGTTGTCCCGCCACTCGACGGCGAAGCCCGCCTTGGTCACCGAATCGAGCAGGTTCGTATAGCGGTCAGCCTGCTCGACGTCGAATTGCTCGCGCGCCAGATGCGAAAACATGCACGGCACGGAGATCGCGGTCGACGTGCCGCAGCTGGTCGCTTGATCGAAATACACCAGGTCCTGCCGGCCGCTCAGCTCCGGATTCGTGGCGCGCGAGTAGCCGCCGAGCTGGAAATTCGCGGCCCGTGCCGTTTCGCCGACGACCATGAACAGCACGAGCGGCTTGTCGTGGACGGCCCCGACGCGTTGCACGTTACCCGCCGGATCGATCAGCGGCGCATTCGGATCCCGCTTCTCTTTCGCTGCGATCAGGCGCGCCAAGCTCACGACCGGTGCCGCCGGGCTGAGTGCGTAGCGGATGGTCTTGTGCGCGCGGAAGAAAACCGCGTAGTTCGCCGAGCACGCGAACACTGCCACTGCGCACACTACCAGCGCAGCGACGATGAAGATCAACCGCTGTTTCAGTTGCGCGCGCCAGGTGATGGGCGGCAGCGTCACGCGCCAGACCAATATGGCCGGCAACACTCCGAGCACCAGCAGATGAGCGACCAGGTCGAAGCTCATCAGCCCGCCCACTTCCGCGCGATCGGTCTCGATCAGGTTGCGCATCATCTCCGTGTTCATGACCGCGCCGTAGTCGTTCGAGAAGAACGAGCTGGCCGCGGCCACCAGGAACAGCGCGCTAGCCGCGATCCGCAGCCCGACGCGCGTCGGGACGAGCGCGAGCAACAGTGCCTGCACGCACACGATCACGACGAACAGGGAAGTCAGGAACAGTGCAGCACCCGGCGCCGGATGCCACATCGCGGCAACTGACAGGTGCCAGAACTGCAGGTTGTAGAGCACGGCCCAGGCCGTGGAGACGGCCAGGATCAGGACGACGTCGGAGTGCAGTGCAAGACCGGCTGTCCAACGATCACGCAACCATGCGTAGAATGCCGCGCCGAAGCGGGTCTCTGTAAGCGAGCGACTGGAATTCATTAAATGTTTGACGGCACGGTCCGCCAAAATCAATCGCCGTGGGTGGATCTCCTATGGCTGCTGGCGTTGGCGCTGTTGCTAATCGCCACGGGCATCGGTCTGCGGGACCCCTGGCCCGCCGACGAGCCGCGCTTCGCCCTCGTGGCGCGGGACATGGTTGCGACGGGCGAATGGTTGCTGCCGCGCGTCGGCGGCCAGCCGTATGCGGACAAACCGCCGTTGTTCTTCTGGTTGATAGCGACGGGGCTGGTGCTGACCCATTCGCTGCGTCTCGCGTTCCTGCTGCCGTCGTTCCTCGCGGGGTTCGGCTGTGTCGTGCTGATCTACGACCTGGGCCGACGCTTGTGGAATCGCGAGACCGGCCTCGCCGGCGCGCTGGCGTTGCTGTTCACGGTGCAATTCGTGTGGCAGGCGCGGCAGGCGCAGATCGACGCGACATTGTGCTTCTGGACGACGCTCAGTCTGTACGGTCTGTTGCGTCACCTGCTGCAGGGGCCTTCATGGCGTTGGTATACGATCGGCTGGGCCGCAGCGGGACTCGGTGTGATCACGAAGGGCGTCGGCTTTCTGCCGCTGCTCGTGCTGATTCCGTTTGCGATTCTGCGCAACGAGAAATGGCAGCCGCGCAAGGCAGCGGGTGGAGGAGTGCGCTGGCTGCTCGGTCCGCTCGCGTTCGTCGCAGCCGTCAGCATCTGGCTAGTCCCGATGCTGCTTGCCGCCAGCAAAGATCCATCGCTCGCTGCTTACCGCGACGAGATCCTGTTCAACCAGACCGTCAAGCGCTATGGCAACGCCTGGCATCATCGCGAGCCGTTCTGGTACTTCCTCGTCGACGTGATTCCGGCGCTGTGGCTGCCGCTCACGTTGCTCGCGCCGTGGCTGTTCTCCCACTGGCGCAACGCGCTGCGCTCGTTCGACCTGCGCATCGCGTTGCTCGCGTCGTGGATCGTGCTGGTCGTGCTGTTCTTCAGTATCAGCGCGGGCAAGCGCGGTGTGTACGTGCTGCCGGCGGTGCCAGCCCTCGCATTGCTGTGCGCGCCGTATCTGCGGGAGATTGCGAGTCGTCGAAGTGTCCAACGTGCGATGTTCGTGCTCGCTTCGCTGCTCGGTGCTCTTTGCGTTCTCGCTTTGCTGTTCCTGATCGTGCGACCGGATAAGCACGCCGACGTGATCGCCTCGTACGAGATCGATCCGCTTTGGCCGCTTGCGCTGATCGCGATCGCAGCCGCGGTCATGTGCGCAATCGCGCGGCCGCACCGCGGCTTCCTGGCGTATGGCGGCGTGTTGGCAGCAACGCTGCTCATCGTGAGCTACTGGGTCAATCCGCATCTGAACGACCTGCAGTCGGGCGCGTCGTTCGTCCGACGCATCGAGCAAACTGCCGATCCGCAACAGGAGCTCGGTCTCGTCGCGTTCAAGGAGCAATACGTTCTCAACGCGCGTCGTTCGATCGTGCACTTCGGTCATGCGCGCTGGCGCGAAGCGGAGCAGGAGATGGCCGACGCGGCGCTGTGGCTGTCCGAGAAGCCGGGGCGTCAGCTAGTGATCAACGACGATGCGCGTGCCGCTTGCTTCAAGAGCGCTCCGGTCAAGGATCTCGGTGCAGCGAATCGCAGCGAGTGGTTTCTGGTTAGCGGCGGAGCGGACCGGTCGTGCGTCGCCCGCGGCAAGCCGGGCGCGGCGCATTACTACTTGCCGCCGGGCACGCGGCTGAGCAGCTGAGCGAGCGCGTCGAAGCTCGCCGGCTTTACGAGATGAGTATCGAATCCTGAGTCGCGCGAGCGCTGCACGTCGGAGCTCTGTCCCCAGCCGCTGAGCGCGACCAGCATCATCGCTTTACCCCAGGTCTCGGAACGGATGCGGCGCGCGGCTTCGTAGCCGTCGAGCACCGGCATGCCGATGTCGAGCAGGGCGAGGTGCGGCTGACATTTCTCCGCCAGCTCGAACGCCTCCGCGCCGTTCGCAGCCTTCCATACTTCGTGCCCATCGCATTCGA
>Ga0068869_100000377_pt1 | contig 24161 bp, 22 predicted proteins | sample KBSMisM52_FD_64676 | JGI IMG/M metagenome (GOLD analysis project Ga0068869, IMG submission 64676) | Miscanthus rhizosphere microbial communities from Kellogg Biological Station, Michigan, USA - KBS Miscanthus M5-2 | ecosystem: Host-associated > Plants > Roots > Rhizosphere > Soil ... | reverse complement strand
GTTGAAGGCGTCCTTGGACGGGGAACCTGCGCGGCCGCCGTAGCCGGGATATTCCAGAATGAAAACGCTGTCGTCCTCGCGGAAAGACGGGAGGGCGTAAACCCGGTCGATGGCCTGCCCGCCGTTGCCATGCAATATCAACCAGATGCGTTTGGCACGAGGGGCTTCGCGGGCGTAACCGATGGTTTCTCCCTCCAGAGTCCATGATTTGAGGAGAAGGTTTTTCGCCATCACCGCGGAGTCCTCATGGGTGGGGAAATAGAGCAGCTTGCGCTGAAAAACCGTCATGAGCACGCACACCAGAACATAGATTCGCAACAGGGAGAGCCCGACGCGCTTCAGGGAAAAAGCGCGCCAAGCGGCTTGGGGTGGCGAGTCCGGGGCGGGGGAACTCATGCGGTGCGACCGGCGGGAGTCACCGTCGCGTGCCGGTCATAGCACGCAGGCGCTGGCCGATCATTTCGGCGATGGTGATCATCTCCTCGGCCTCGGCGGCGGGCAGGTGTGCGCGGCAATGGCGATGCCAGAGCCCCAGCCAGGCTTGGAAATGTTTTTCTTCCAGACGCAGCGGCATGTGGCGGGCGGCCATGCCGCCGCCGTAGAGCGCGGGGCCGCCGGTGAGGCCGGACCAGAAGCCGGCGATTTTTTCCAGATGCGCGGGCCAGTCCTCGATGTGCTCGGCGAAGATAGGGCCTATTTCGTCATGTTGACGCACGTCGGCGTAGAACCGGCGCAGCAACAGCATCAGGCCGTCGCGACCGCCGATGCGTTCGTAAAGGGTGGGCGAAGGCGTCATGGTTGCGCTGATCAGGCCGCCGGCGGGCGCGTCCGGGTTCGTTTACCGGGAGGGGAGCTGCTCCGTCGCGGGGACGTAGTCGGCCTTCATCAGGGCGAGGCCGAAGACGCCGCCGGCGACTTTCCCTGGCGCGGCGGAGAACTCCACCGTGAGCAGGCCGGAGGGGGCGGCGTTCACGATGCTTTCGGGAATCGGGTAGCGTTGATCGATGAAGGTTTTCTTGTCGCCGGAGAGCTTTACGTCCGCGAAAGGCTGGCCGTTGATCGTGATGGCGAAGTCGCGCCGGTCGCCGCCGAAATAGGTGACGAGGAGCGCCGTAGGCACGCCGGGCTTGGCTTGGAGCTGGTAGCTGAAGCGGCGGCCATCGCGCCAGATGCGATCGAGGGAGTTACCCGTCCTGGAGTTGTCGCTTTGGATGCGGTGATCCGCCTCGGACTGTTGTTCGCCGATGGCGACGCGGTCCAGCGTGGCCGCTTCGCGGGCGGCCCGGTTCGCGTCCTCGGCCTCGGTCTGGCCGCGGCTGGCGGCGACCGCTTCGGGCGTGGTGAGTTTCCAATACACCATGTAGCGGGTCTCTTGGAGCCGGAAGAAGGGCACCAGTTTCAGGCCGCTCCATTTTTGCGGGTAAAGCGCGGAGCCGAGGGTAAACGTCAGCGGCTCGCCCGTGACGGGTTGCAACGATTTTGGCAGGTCCTCGGCGGTCGCGGCGATGACGGGCAGGTCCGCTTGCGGCATGAACGGGCCGCGAGGGATCTGGGCGGAGCGGTCGCCGTCGGCTCGGAGGCCCTTCATGTTGTCCGTGCCCACGGGGGCGGCGAGGACGATGGGGCCGTAGAGGATCGCGGCGTAGTCGGAGACCGCCTTTTCGGGCAGGCGCTCGACGCTGGCGTGCATGGGCAGTTCAACCTCGACGATGTCGCCGGTTTTCCAGGTGCGGCGGAGCTCCACGTAGGAGCCCGGCTGGGCGTTGAGGGTCTGCGGCTGTTGATTGACGGTGATCCGCAAGGCGCCCGACGTCACCCATTCCGGGTAGCGGATGTGGAGAGGGAAATCGGCCGGACGGTCCAGCTTCAGGGCGAGGCGGGTGCGGGGCGTGTCGGGGAAGTTGTTTTGTTGCTCGATGACGAGTCCCTGTTCCGGCCAGCGTGCGGAGGAGGGCAGGAAGAGGTTCACGTAAACGCCGCGGGTTTTCGGATCGCGGGCGTAGATGAACTCCGTGTAGCGGCCGGGGTTTTCCATGCCGGTGCCGACGCAGCACCAGAAGCTCACGCCGGGCTCGGAGTAAACGCGGTAGTGGCCGGGGCGGATGGGCGTGAAGTAAACGTAGCCGGGATGCTGGACGTTGAACGAGGCGAGGATGTGGTTGTAGAGCGCGCGTTCGTAGTAGTCGGCATATTCGGCGGCGGGATGATCGAGGAACAAGTCGCGCGTCAGCCGGAGCATGTTGTAGGTGTTGCACGTCTCGGGACCCTCGCGGTGGTCGAGCATTTCCTTAAACGAGCGGAAGTGCTCGGACACGCTGTTGCCGCCGAAGGCGACGGAGCGGTTTTGCGTCACCGTGTGCCAGAAGAAGTCGGCGGCGGCATGGTAGCGATCGCCTCCGCCGAGCGTGGCGACGCGTTCGTAACCGATGATCTTGGGCACCTGGGTGTTGGCATGGAGGCCTTGGAGGCGATCCTCGCCTTTGGCCAACGGGTCCAAAATTGCGCGATGGGAGAACCGCTGGGCGAGAGTGAGGTATTTGGTGTCGCCGGTGATCGCCGCCACGTCGGCGAGGACCTCGTTCATGCCGCCGAACTCGATGCGGAGCATGCGCTCCATCTGGTCGTCGGTGAGGCCCTTGACCAATTGGTCGCACCAGTCGGCGAGGCGCACCAGCACGGTGCGGGCTTGTTCGTTGTTCGTGAGGAGCCACGCGTCGCGCAGGCCGGCGAAGAGCTTGTGCTCGTTATACCAAGGCACCCAGCGCTTGCTGACGAAGTCCACGTTGCCCTTGCGAATCTCCGCCCACAACGCGGCGCTGCCGGGAATGCCGCCGACATAGCCGTCCGCGGACGCTTTCTGGCATTCCGCGAGTTCGGAGACCATGTAGCGCAGGCGACGCGTGAGTTCGGCGTCGCCGGTGGCGACTACCATGGTAGAGAGCGCGGAGAGGTAGTGGCCGGCGGTGTGCCCGTCGAGACCGATGGATTCCCAGTCGCGGTAACTATCCGCCTTCTTGGAGAGTCCGGCCTCGCGACGGAAAGGCGCGAGCAACCGGTCGGGATCGAGGGCGAGCAGGTAGGTGCGGTTGGCCTCCATCGCGGTGGCAAACGGGCTGCCGGGGAGCAGGCGGACGTCTTTGGCCGGAAACGATTGCAGCGTCGTGCGTGGCGCAAGCGGCGCGGCGGACAGCGAGGAAAGCCAAGCGGTGAACGCGACGGCGAGGGCGATAAGGGGTTTTTGCATGGGCGCGGGTAATAAGAAACATGGCCGATGACCGTTGGGCGAGGCCGGTAAGCGGAAAGAAGTATGAACGCGGAGCGGGTTTGCCAAGCTCCCGCACGATGATTCGGGGTCTTTAGATTCCCTAGGGTTTGCTATTGATAGAGGCATTTATCATCCGGGACCTCGCGCCGTTTTTTTGCATGGCGGGCGAACCGGATGGCGTAATCAAGGTCCATGGTGGACATGCGCATGGCGCCTTATTTCGCCGTGCAGGTTTCAACCCTCGTCCCCTAATGCGTATGAAATCCCAATATATAGCCCTGCTACTGGCCGTCGCAGCCAGCCCGGCGATGGTGTTCGCCTCGTCCGGCATGGATCGCAAAATCGAGGAGGCCGCCAAGGCGTCCTACAACTACCGCACGGTGCTTGAGGATCACGTCAAGGTGAAGGCGACCGATGGCATCGTCACCCTGACCGGCACCGTGCAGGACGAAGATCAAAAAGACCTCGCCGAGGATACCGTAAAAAATCTCCCCGGTGTGACGGCGGTGAACAATGAAATCGTCGTCAAGGAAGCCGCGCCGAGGAATTCGGATGCGTGGATCGCCTTCAAGATTCGCAGCCGGTTGCTCGTGAAGGCTCATGTGAGCGCCACCTCCACCACGGTCGCGGTGAAGGACGGTGTGGTCACGCTCACCGGCAGGGCTGACAATAACGCCCAGAAGGAGCTCACCGGCGTGTATGCCAAGGAGATCGAAGGTGTGAAGTCGGTTAACAACGAAATCGTCGTGAAGACTGAGCCCGGTTCGACGATGAGCGAAAAAATCGACGACGCCTCCATCACCTCTCAGGTGAAATACGAGCTGCTTCGCCATAAATCGACCAGCGCTCTCAGGACGAAGGTCACCACCGTTGACGGGGTGGTCCTGATCACGGGTGAGGCCGCTTCCGACGCCGAGAAGGCGTTGGTCACGAAACTCGCTCAAGACGTCCGTGGCGTGAAGTCGGTTGAGAACAATATGGTGGTCAAGAACTGAACGGAACGTCCGCTTTGTTCCCCCGGTTCGGACTACCGTCGGGTTATCCGGACCGGTCGGCGTAAGCCTTGGAATGGGAGCGCCGCCGGAGGGTTCGCCTAGGTCGCATATTTACCAAGCGATTAACGGAACGAGGATCCGTCCCGTTTTTTCGGGATTTTCGGGGCTCGAGAGTAAGTGTGCTTACGGAGACCGCATTGACGAGGAGTTGAGGCAGGTTGCCTCGTGGGGGTGACCATTATGATCTTCGGAGCAGGCCATGCGTAGGGGAAAGCCCGTCGCCGTTCACCTTGACGTCCTACCGTTACGACAGCTTGCGGCGGCGGGTGTCCTTGTCGGTCGCCTCGGTCGGGATTTCGTTGTCGGTCTTGAGCATCAGGACCGGGATCTTGGTTTTCACGAAGACGTTGGCTTCCTTGAAATGCTTGGCGGGGATGTGCTCCAAGGCCTCGCCGATCGTCTTGGCGGGCATGAGGCGGCCTTTCTTGGTCGTGTTGAATTCGTAGGCGGCCTTGTGGATGCGCTCGGTCGTGGACATCACGCTTTCATTCTCCGGGATCTGTAAGACCCAGCCCGCAAAGTCATTGCCCTCGGGCAAGCGGTTGTCGGGATCGGAGATGAGGATGGCCCACTGTTTCTTGAGCGCGGGCGGTTTCTCCTCATCGACTTCGGGTTGCACCAGCAGGTTCATCTCCTCGACGATGGTGCGGAGGAGCGCGGGCTCGACTTCGTTACGCTTAAGAATTTCAGCAACCTTGTTGACGTCGATTTTGGGCATGGGAACTTGTGTCGATTAAGTGAGACGAAAGAGGCCGCTTCCGGCGAAGCGACAACAAAAACATGCATTCCCAGTTAACCGCCCAGCGTGACGATGAGATCTTCGACGTGGTCAATGACTGCGACGAGGTGACCGGCCAGGCCACGCGCAAGGAAGTGCACAAACAGAAGCTCCGGCACCGCTCGGTGCATGCGCTGGCGTTTGGCCGCGACGGGCGGGTGTTTTTGCAGAAGCGCTCGATGCTCAAGGACTCGTCTCCAGGCAAATGGGACGCGTCTTGTTCGGGACATCTCAACAGTGGCGAGGAGTATGAGGTCGCCGTGGTGCGCGAGCTGGAGGAGGAGATCGGCGTGAAGGTCGGTCCCGCCAGCGGTCTGAAGGCGCTGTTCAAGATCGAGGCGTGCGCGGACACGGGCTGGGAATTTGTGTGGGTTTACAGCCTGCGCAGCGACGGTCCGTTTGTGCTGCATCCGGCGGAGATCGAACGCGGCGAATGGTTTTCCGTCGAGGACGTGACGCGCGGCATGGCGGAGCGTCCGCGGGAGTTTACGCGTCCGTTCAAATTCATGTGGCCGCGTGTGCTGGCGGCGGTGGCGGAGAGCTGAACGCTGTGCTGACTTGCCCATGGCCGCCGAGGGCGGCGACCACACTTTGACTACCGGCCGGCTTTGGTGCCGCTGGCGAGCAGGGTCTCGAACCACGGTTCGTTGGCCTCGCGGGCCACGGTGGTGACTTCGACGTGTTGGAAGCCGGCTTTTTTGAGAAAGCCGTGCAGGGCGCTTTCTTTGAAGCCGAGCCAGACGTCGGCGTAGAGCTCGCGGGCTTTTTCGAAGGTGTGCTCCTTCAGATCGAGAATGAGGATCTGCCCGTGGGGCTTGAGGATGCGGTGGGCTTCCTTGACGGCGTTTTCCGGGTGCTGGGCGTGGTGGAGCGCCTGGCTGAGGATGGCGAGGTCCACGGACTTGTCGGGCAGGGGGACTTGCTCGATGTCGCCGAGCTTGTAGGTGAGATTGGCGAGGCCGTTTTTGTCGGCGAGCTCGGTGCCCACCTCGACCATGCGCGGGGAGTTGTCGATGCACCAGACCTTGCTGGCGCGGCGTGCGAGAAGCTGGGACAGGAGGCCTTCGCCGGCGCCGAGGTCGGCGATGACAATCTCCGGGGTGAGGCGAAGGGCGAGGTGGCCGATGGCTTCCCAAGAGCGGCCGGGGCAGTAGTTTTTGCCCAGTTTACCGGCGATCAGGTTGAAATACTGCTCCTGGTGGTCGCGGCGCTTTTTGAGGATGCGGTCGAGATTGGCGCGGTCCTCGGCGAGCTCGGGCAGTTCGGCGACGGAGTCGCAGGCGGCGTGGAGGAGCGAAAGCGTCTTGGCGTCGAGGGCGGGGCGCAGGGAGTAGAAGGCTTTTTTGCCATCGCGGCGGTCGCCGACGATGTCGGCCTGGCGAAGGAGGGCGAGTTGCGACGAGATGCGCGACTGGGCCATGCCGAGAATCTCCTGGAGCTCGGCGACGGAGAGTTCCTCGCGCAGAAGCAGCGCGAGCAGACGCAGACGCGTGGGGTCGGAGAGGAGCTTAAGGGTATCCCAGGAGGCGTTCACGGGGCGGGGCGGTGTTGGGGAGAAATCGGGTTTTTAACGCAAAGAGGCAAAGGGCGCAAAGAACGCCAAGGATCAGGATGGAGTCAGGCGGGTTTTGAACTGCGCGCAGGGGTGGCACGGACATTTTTGTCTGTGCTCCGGCGTCCGATGCACGATGACCGAACGCACAGGCAGGAATGTCTGTGCCACTCCGACGAGATGCTTTGGTTTTGGACGCGCATGGCCGTCAGATGTATTCGCGGCGGAGGTTGCTGGGGAGGAGTCCGAGTTCCTCGCGGTATTTGGCGACGGTGCGGCGGGCGATGTTGATGCCCTTTTCGTGGAGTTTGACGACGATTTCCTGGTCGCTGAGCGGATGGCTGCGGTCTTCGCCGGCGATGAGGTCGTTGATCATGTCCTTCACGCTGGTGTTGGAGACGGAGGCGCCGTTGTCGGACTGGTAGCCGGGGGTGAAGAAGAACTTGAAGTCGAAGATACCGTGGGGGGTCTTGATGTATTTGTTGGCGATGGCTCGGCTGACGGTGGTCTCGTGGACGCCGACCACGTCGGCGATCTGCGTCATGGTGAGCGGGCGGAGCTTGGAGACGCCGTGCTCGAAGAACTCGAGCTGGACCTTGATGATCTCGCGGGTGATGCGCTCGATCGTCTGCTGGCGCTGGTCGATGGAGTTGATGAGGAACTTGCCGGAGCGGATGCGCTCGCGGAGGTAGTCGCGCTCCTGCTTGGAGAGGCTGCCTTTGGCGATGAGATCCTTGTAGGTAGACGAGATGCGCAGCCGGGGGATGTAGTCGCTATTGAGGTGGATCTTCCACTCGTCGTCGTCCTTCTCGACGGTCACGTCGGGGACGACCACGCGGTTGCTGTCTTCGGCGAAACGGCGGCCGGGCGCGGGGTCGAGCGAGCCGATTTCCTCGATGGCCTCCTGGACGTCGTCGGTGTGGACGCCGAGCTTGCGGGCGATTTCAGGGATGCGCCGACGGGTGAGGAGGGCGAAATGTTCGCGGATGATGCGGGCGGCGAGGCTGTCGGAGCGGCCTTTGACGTTGAGCTGGAGGAGCAGGCATTCCTCGAGGCTGGCAGCGCCGATGCCGGCGGGCTCGAAGGTCTTGAGCTGACGGGCGGCCTCTTGGACGCAATCGAGAGGCAGGGCGGTCTGAAGGGCGACGTCGTTGGGGCTCTGGGTGAGGAATCCGCGGTCGTCGAGGCTGCCGACGAGGTAGCTCATGGCCTTGAGAACGTTGTCGGGCGTGTCGGCGAGCTCGGCCTGACGCATGAGGTGCTCCTGGAGGGAGGTCTCGCTGACGAGGGAATCGAAGAAGTGCTGGCGGCGCTCGGCATCCTCGCTGGTGTAGGGCTGGGTGCCGCCGGCCTGGGACATGTAGTCCTTCCAGTCGTCGTCGAGTTTGGTGAGGATGTCGTATTCCTTGGAGAAATCCATCTCCTCTCGGTTGTCCGCACCCTCGCCGCTTTCGTTGTTTTCGGCGGCACCGTCCTGCTGTTCCTTGTCGAGACTCACGCCCTCCATGGGCAGTTCTTCGAGGGTGGGATTGCTCTGCAGCTCCTCCTGGATGACCGAACGCAAATCGAGCGCGGCGACCTGGAGGATTTTCAGGGAATGACGCAGTTGCGGCGCCAGAACCAGGGACTGGTTCTGGCGCTGGCGGAGATCTTGGCTGAACCCGGGGCCGCTCATGAATTCGGGCGGAGGGTGAGCTTGGGGGTAGGGGATTGGGCGGCGGGCAGGGGCTCGGCCATGATGGTCTTGAGGTAGGCGCCGAGCTTTTCGTTGGTGGGGCCGTAACCGTCGCTGTAAAGGTAGAGTTCGAGCTCGTTGAGTATCTCGAAGGCATTTTGGTAGCGCTTCTCGCGGTCGCGCTCGAGGGCCTTCTGGATGATCTTTTCGAGCTTGGGGTCGATCTCGGGGCGGAGGCTGGAGAACCGCGGGATGGGCATCGTCAGGATGTTCTGACGGGAGACGAGACGGTCGGCGTCGCGGAAGATGTTCCGGCCGAGCAGCAGTTCGGTGAGCACGATGCCGAGCGGAAAGAGGTCGGCGCGCTCGTCGGTGACGGCGTAGCTGGCCTGTTCGGGCGAGAGGTATTCGTCTTTGCCCGCGATGACCTTGCCTTCCTCGTTATACATGAGGTCGAGGGCCTTCGCGATGCCGAAGTCGGTGAGCTTCACGTCGCCCTCGTAGGCGATCATGACGTTCTTCGGGCCGATGTCGCGGTGGACGATGCCGAGGAGGCGCCCTTCGGAATCGCGCTTTTGGTGGGCGTAGGTCAGGCCGCGGGCGATGCGTGAGATGATAAAGGCGGCGATGTCCACCGGCATGAGCCGGCCGAGTGCGGCATGGCGTTCGATGAACTGCTCCAGGTTCACGCCGGAGACGTATTCCATCACCATGAAGTATTGTCCGCCGATCTGACCGAGGTGGTAGGTCTGGACGATGTTCGTGTGGATGAGGTTGGCGACGAGACGGGCCTCACCTATGAAATTTTTTTGGAATTCCGGAATGGTGGAGTATTCCTCGCGGATCAATTTGACCGCGACGACCTTGGTGAAGCCGCCGGCGCCGCGCTGCATCGCTTCGTAAACCACACCCATGCCGCCCTCTGCGATGGTGCGGGTCATCTCGTAGTGAAGTTCGTTGAAGATGTGTTTTAAGGCGGGCACGGGAGGGAGCGAAGGCGAGTCCGAGGACGCTGGCAAGAGGGGAAATCCAACCTAGCACGGGAATTGCTGCATGGATTGACAGCGAGGGGTGGCCGCGTAGGTTCCGCCCATGATTACGCTCAGTCCCCGCGCCGCCGCCCAAGTCCGCGTCATGCAGGCCGATTTACCGCCTGATGGCCCCAAGGTGTTGCGCGTGTTGATCGAGACCGGGGGCTGCTCCGGTTTCCAATACGGCATGTCGTTCGACGAGCCGAAGGCGGATGACGCGCGCTTCGAGAGCGAGGGACTTCCGATCATCGTCGATCCTACCAGCCTCGCCTATCTGGATGGTTCCGTCATCGAGTTTGACGACGGGTTGCATGGCAAGGGCTTCGAGATCAAGAACCCCAACGCCCAGAGCACCTGCGGCTGCGGCAAGTCCTTCAACTGAGGGTTATCCTCGGGTCGCCGTCCCGCGCGACGGCGGCAGGCGGGGCACCGCCGGTTATTTTGCGGCAATGTGCAAGGCGACGGAGCCGAAGGTCATGCGTTTGACCTCCACCGAACGGAAGCCGGCGCGCACGATTTCCTGCGTCATGGCGTTGTGATCGGGATATTGCTCGATGGAGCCGCACAGGTATTCATAGGCGCGGCGATCGCCGGTCACGATGGTGGCGATGGAAGGCAGAATGCGGCGCAGATAAAAATAATATATCGGCCGGCACCAGGCATTGGGCTGGGAAAACTCCAGCACGAACAGGTGTCCGCCCGGACGCAGCACGCGGCGCATTTCGCCCAGAGCGCGCTGGCGGTCGGCCATGTTGCGAAGACCGAACGAGATGGTCACCGCGTCAAACGAGACATCGGGCAACGGCAGGGCCATGCCATCGCCCTGTTTGAACGTGATGTTCGGGAAGTGGCCGCTGTTGTTCTGCTTGATCACGGCCTCGTCCAGCATGGGTTGGCAGAAGTCCATGCCCGTGATGACGGTCTTGGAGGGCAACCGCTTGCCCAGGGCAAAGGCGACATCACCGCTGCCCGTGGCCAGATCGAGCACATCGGCGGGGCAGTGACGGTGCACCGCCGCGACCAGCCGGCGTCTCCACCACACGTCCACGCCGCCGCTCAAAAGGTGGTTCGCCACGTCATAGCGACGGGCGATGCGCGAGAACATGGAATTGACGGAGACGGGATCGGGCATGGAGGCAAAGGTCGTAAGCACTAAGAACGGGAACCGAAGCTACGAGCCTAAAGCCGGCCACGCGATTGGGCCCGGGGCTGGCGTGACGGGGTTTTATGAATACATCACTCTGGCGCGTCAGACTCTTACCTGTTTTCCTTCAACAACTACAAAGCAGCCCGCCCGAGTGAAATTACCCCAAAAAAATCGGGATTTGGAACCTTTTCATGGAAGTCATCACTATAGAGGCACTTAGTTGGCTGTTGGCTTTGTTTTTTTACGGCTTTTTTCCAAAAAAACAGGTTCCAATGGTTGACGTAATTAAAGACTGGAAAATTACTTATAGAAACCCGCACTTCCCTAAACGAAAAACACTATGTCCACCAACCTGACCAAACGAGAAATTGTTCTCGAAATCTACGAAAAGACCGCCTTCCCGCAAAAGGAAGTCGTGGCGACTGTCCAGCTCACCCTCGACATCATCCAGAAGGCCTTGGCTGAAGGCCGCAATGTGGAGCTGCGCAACTTCGGCGTGCTCGAAGTGCAGCGCCGCAAGTCCCGTATCGGACGCAACCCCAACAAACCCGAGGCCGAGGTCGTCATCCCGGAGCGCGCCGTGGTGAAGTTCAAGGCCGGCAAGATCCTCAAGCAGATGCTCAAGAAGATCGACATCGCGAAGCTCTGAGCGGCGCGCTTCGTATCCGGCTTCCGCATATCTTGTCTTTCCAAGGCCGGCCTTCGGGCCGGCTTTTTTGTGTCTGCATGACGGCGGGCGGAGCGGCGGCGGGGAATGTGTTTTTTAGATTCGCCCTCGGCGGCGCCGTTTTCCACGGTTTTCGGTTCCATGGCCCAGTTTCAATCCCTGCCCGGTTTCCGTGAGTTCTATCCCGAAGCGTTTGCGCGTCGGAATCATGTGTTCCGCCTTTGGCGCCAGACCGCGCACACGTTCGGCTTCCAGGAATACGACGCGCCCGTGCTCGAGCCGCTCGAACTCTACAAGGCCAAGTCCGGCGACGAGATCGAGGCGCAGCTCTTCAGCTTCACCGACAAGGGTGGGCGCGACGTTGCGCTGCGTCCCGAGATGACGCCCACCGTGTGCCGCCTCGTCGGTGCGAAGGCCAACGCGCTCAAGCGTCCGATCAAGTGGTTCAGCATCGCCGAATTCTACCGCTACGAGCGGGCGCAGAAGGGCCGCGAACGCGCATTCTTCCAATACAACTGCGACATTTTCGGCGAACCCGGTCCCGAGGCCGAGATCGAGCTGATCGCCCTGCTCGTGCAGTCCATCCGCGGCTTCGGCCTGTCCGCGCAGGATTTCTATGTGCGCCTGAGCGACCGCAATCTTTGGTTCTATTACCTGGCGGCGCTCGGGTTCGACGAGGCGCAGACGCGCGCCATTCTAGGTGCGATCGACAAATACGAAAAGATCGGCGACGACGCGTTCAAGGCCTACGCCGAGGCCCACGGCGCGCTCGATCCGGAGAAAAAGGACAAGATCATCGCCTTCCTCAAGGTGAAGAGCCTCGCCGTGCTCGAGCAGACGCTCGCCTCCCTCGCTTGCGACAAGATCACCGCACGTCTGGCCGACTGGCGCAAGCTGCTCGGCGGTCTCCAGGCGATGGGTCTGGCCGAGTTCATCGAGGTGGATTTCGGCGTCGTGCGCGGACTCGCCTATTACACGGGCTTCGTGTTCGAGGCGTTTGATCGCAAGGGCGAGCTCCGCGCCATCGCGGGCGGCGGTCGCTACGACGACCTCGTGCAAAAGCTCGGAGGCCCGGCGCTGCCGGCGGTCGGTTTCGCCATCGGCGACGTGACCATGGGGCTGTTGCTGGAGCAGCGCGGACTCATGCCGACGTTCGCCAACACCACGGACATCTACGCGGTGATCGGCGGCGAGGCGGAGCGGGCGGCGGCGTTTGCGGACATCCATGCGCTGCGCGCCGACGGCTTCCGCGTCGAGTATCCGCTCAAGGACGTCGCGTTCGGCAAGCAGTTCAAGGCCGCCACCGAGGCCGGCGCGAAGCTGGCGCTCATCTACGGCAGCGAGGAACTCGCCAAGGGCGTCGTGAAAATCCGCGACCTGGGTGCGCGCACCGAGATGGAAGTGCCGCGCGACCAAGTGTCGTCGGTGGTGCGGGACTTTTTTTCCGGCGGCGCCGAGTAAGCCGGTGATTTTGTAGGAGCGGCTTTACGCCGCGATTCTGCGGGCGCATCACGTGCGTCATCGCGGCATAAAGCCGCTCCTACATTTTCTGACTCAGCCCAGGTTGTCCGGGCCGAACGCCGCCGGCAGCAACGCATCGAGGGTGGTTTGGATGCATTGTCCCGAGTCGCAGATCGAAACCACGTGCGCCTGCGGGCCGAATTCGTTGATCACCTGGCGGCACGCGCCGCACGGTGCGGTCGGGACGGGCGTGGGCGTGTAGACGACCACGCATTTGATTTTGCGTTCGCCGACCGCGACGGCGCTGAAGATCGCGGTGCGCTCGGCGCAGTTGCACAGGCCGAAGGAGGCGTTCTCGACGTTGCAGCCGGCGTAGACCTTGCCCGATCCCGCCAGCACGGCGGCGCCGACGGGGAAACGCGAGTAGGGCGAATACGAGGCCGCGGCCGCGCGGCGTGCGAGACGTTCGAGACGGGCAACGGTTTTGGCCGGAATTTTCATGCGGATGATGGTGGTTGGCTCACGGTTTGGCCGAGCCCGGGGCCGGCGCGGGCGTCTCAGGCGAAGGTGGCGGAACGGGTTGGGCGGGCGTGACGATGAAGCGTTGGAAAAACTCGCCGAAGCGCACGATTTGATCGATGCGCTGGTCGGGACCGCCGCTGCGGCCGAGGTTATGACTGTCGGGCAACCAGGCGACGCGGGCGTAGGATTGAAAGCCCGGGGTGAGATCAGCGGGTTCGGCGCGGAGCGGGACGGTCACCAGCAACGCGAGCGCCCAAGTCGGGGTAGAGGTGAAGCGCATATTGGATTGGCAGACTGGCGATCATGGAAAACGTTTCCATCTCCAACGCATGACCAACCGCTTTTACAGTGATTTTGACGAAGAGACCTTGGGCGGTGTCCGCAAAAACGACTACCGCACCGCCTTCCAGGTCGATCGCGACCGGGTGATCCACGCGCATGCGTTTCGCAAGCTGCAGTCGAAGACCCAGGTATTTCTCTCCGGCGAATACGATTTCTACCGCACGCGGCTCACCCATTCGATGGAGGTCGCGCAGATCGGCCGCTCGATCTGCCATTACCTGCTTTCGCGAGGCGGACCGCTGACACCGGACTTCCACATCGACGGCGACCTGGTCGAGTCCGTGTGCCTGTCGCACGACCTGGGGCATCCGCCGTTCGGCCATTCGGGCGAGCGCACGCTGCAGGAGTTGATGAAACCCTACGGCGGTTTCGAGGGGAACGCGCAGACGCTGCATCTGCTCACCGAGACGATTTATCAGGACGAATCCAGCGTGCGCGGCATGTCGCCTACGCGTGCGTTGCTCGACGGGGTGCTGAAATACAAAAAGCTCCATCGCGAGTTTCCACAGGCGCCGACCAACCATTTTCTCTACGATCCGCAGGTGATCTATCGGGATTTCGTGTTCGGCGGCGCGGCGATTCCGGACGGGTTGCATGCGGGCGAGGTGTTGAACGGTTTCAAGAGTATCGAGTGCCAGATCATGGACTGGGCGGACGACGCAGCCTATTCGCTCAACGACATCGTGGACGGCGTGAAGGCGGGTTTTCTGACCATCGACCGGATCGAAAGCTGGGCGGCGGGCGAGGGGATCGACGCCGAGGGCCAGTTTCACCTGGAGACGCTCTTTGCCGCGATCCGCAGCGACCGGCTGGAGTCGGTGTTCGCGGACAAGATTGGCGGGTTCATCACGGCGTGCCGGTTGCGACCGCGGACGAATTTCATGTCGGCGCGGACGCATCGCTACGCCTTCGAACTCGTGATCGCGCCCGAGGCGTTGCGCGAGGCGGCGTTTTTCAAAAAAATGGCCAACGACATCATTTTCGAGAGCCCGCAGCTCCAGCAGATCGAGCACAAGGCGCGCAAGGTGTTGTTCAGCCTGTGGGAGTCGTGCTGGCGCAACTACGTCGAGAAGGGCGGGCGGGTGATCCACATCCTGCCGCCGCGCGTGGGTCGGTTGATCGACGCGGAACCGGAGGTCGCGGGCAAGGCGCGCCGCATCTGCGACTGGCTGGCGGGGCTTACCGACGGCATGATCGTGCGCACCTACAAGCGGCTCAACGATCCCGATTTCGGGTCGATCCGCGATCTGAGTTGAGCGACGCGGCCGCGGTTCAGCGGGCGGACTCGGGGCCGGCGGGGAGATGCCCGGCCTTGACCGCGTCGGCGATGAGTTGCGCGGCGTAGTCCCACACGGCGGTCGCGCCGTCGGCGATGTGGCGGTTGCGGGCGATGACACGGTCGCTGGTCACGCCATGCTGCCGCCACGCGGCGCCCTCGGTGAGGCAATTTTGCAGCATCGGTTGAAAGCGGTCCACGGCGGCGGCGAATTTCGCCTCGGGAGTCGTGCGGGCCTCGAACTCGTCCCAAAGCGCGCGGAATTCCGCTGCCTGATCCGCCGGCAAGAGACCGAAAATGCGGTCCGCCGCGCGGGCCTCACGCTCGTGCTGGTCGGCCATGCGGGCGGTGTCGTAGGCGAACGTGTCGCCGGCGTCGATTTCCACGAGGTCATGGAGCAGGAGCATTTTTAATACGCGCAGGACGTTGATATCCGGTGTGTTGGAATGCTCGGCCAGCACGATGACCATGAGGCAAAGGTGCCAGGAGTGCTCGGCGTCGTTTTCCTGGCGGTGGCTTTGGGTGAGGAGGGTCTGACGGAAGACTTCTTTGAGTTTATCGACCTCAATGATGAAGCGAATCTGTTGCGCCAGCCGCGCGTGCGTGGACATGGCCGGACGAATGCCGGTCGCCCAGAGGGTTGGCGAGCGCGGATTGGCCGCGTGGGGAAGGGGGCAACCTTTTCCTTGCTTGCCGGGGCGGGGAACTCTTCGATTGCGGGCTATTTTCCCATGAAAATCCTCGTCGCCGACAAGATCTCACCCAAGGGAGTTGCCTACCTGCGCCAGCAGACGGGCTTTGAAGTCATTGAGGCCTACGGCTCTTCTCCCGAGAAGGTCCTTGAACTCGTGAAGGACGTGCACGCCATCGCCGTCCGTTCGGAAACGAAGATCACTCGCGCCGTCATCGAGGCCGCGCCTCTCCTGAAAGTCGTCGGTCGCGCCGGTGTGGGCGTGGACAACGTCGACGTGGACGCCGCCACCGAGCGCGGCGTGATCGTCATGAACACGCCCGCCGGCAACACGATCTCGACCGCCGAGCTCACGTTCACGCACATCCTCTGCTGCGCCCGTCCGATCGCCCAGGGCGCCGCCTCGATGAAGGCCGGCAACTGGGATCGCAAGACCCTCAGCGGCGTCGAGCTCCTCCGCAAGACCATCGGCGTCATCGGTCTCGGCCGCATCGGCGGCGAAGTCGCCAAGCGCGCCCAAGCCTTCGGCATGAAGGTCCTCGCCTACGACCCCTACCTCACGCCGGCCCGCGCCGCCGCCATGCAGGTCGAAGCCGTCACGCTCGACGCCCTCCTGGCCGGCTCCGACTACATCACGGTCCACATGCCGTTGACGGACGAGACTAACAACATGCTCGACGAGGCCGCCCTCGCGAAGTGCAAGAAGGGTGTTCGCATCGTCAACTGTGCCCGCGGCGGCATTGTTAATGAAAAAGCCCTCGTCGCCGCCCTCAAGAGCGGCCAGGTCGGCGCCGCCGGCCTCGACGTTTACGAGACCGAACCCCTTCCGAAGGACAGCGAGCTGCGCTCCGCTCCCAACATTGTCCTGACTCCCCACATCGCCGCCTCCACCGCCGAGGCGCAGGAGACCGTCGGCATCGAGGTCGCCGAGCAGATCGCCGACCTCCTCGTGAGCGGCGCCGTGCGCAACGCCGTCAACCTGCCCTCGGTTGACGCCGCCACCGCCAAGATGCTCGCCCCCTACATCGACCTCGGCACCAAGCTCGGCACGCTCGTGCAGCAGATCGCCCCGGCGCAGATCGCCACGCTGCGCATCATTTACGCGGGCAAGATCGTGGACATCGACGCCAACGCCATCACGCGCTCCATCGAGCGCGGCTTCCTCCGCCGCATCAGCGAGGACGTCAACACCGTCAACGCACCGTTCGTCCTCCAGCGTCTCGGCATCCAGGCCGAGGTCGTGAAGAGCAGCACCGCCTGCGATTATTCCGAGCTCATCACGGTCGAGGCACTCACGGCCGCCGGTGAATCCTTCTCGGCCGCGGGCACGCTCATCGGCAAGACCAACGAGCCCCGCATCGTCGGCATCAACGGCCGCGAGGTCGAGGTCGCCGCCGAGGGCAAGCTCCTCGTGCTCGAAAACGTCGACCAGCCCGGCATGGTCGGCGCCGTCGGCACGCTGCTCGGCAAGGACAAGGTCAACATCGCCGACATGTCCCTGTCGCGCCTCACCCCCGGCGGCACCGCCTACATGGTGGTGCGCGTGGACACCGAGCCGAGCGAGGCCGCCCGCAAGGAGATCAAGGGCAACCCCGCGATCAAGCAGGCCAAGTTCATCCAGCTGTAACCGATCCCGCCTCGTTACCCCGGCTGCTACGGGTTCATCGTATCGTAGCAGCCGGCGTAAGGAAGCCGGGTTTGTCTTTCACCATGCTGATCCCTCTCACCATCGCCGCGATTGTCGGCTATCTGCTCGGCGCCATTCCGTTCGGATGGCTCGTCGCGCGTGCGCACGGGATCAACATCTTCGAGCACGGCAGCAAGAGCCCCGGCGCCACCAACGTGAAGCGCGTCCTTGGCAAGAAGGCGGGCAACACCGTCTTCGCGCTCGACGCGATCAAGGGTGCGCTCGCCGCCGGCTGGCCGCTGCTTCTGGCGGCTTGGGCCGCCCATCGCGCCGCCAATGTTCGCAACGCCGAGGGGTGGACCGTTTACACGGCCAACGTGAAGGTTCTCACGCCCGACATCGTCATCCCCGTCGCGGTCACCGGCCTGCTTTGCGCCGTCCTCGGCCACAGTTTCTCGTGCTTCACGCGCTTCAAGGGCGGCAAGGGCGTCGCCACCTCCGCCGGCGGCTTCGTGGTGCTGATGCCGGTCGTCACGCTCATCGCCCTCGCGGTGTGGCTGGCGACGTTCTACACCTCGCGCTATGTGTCGCTCGCCTCGATCCTCGCCGCCGTGGCGATGCCGGTCGCCGCGTTTCTGCTCAAGGCGCCCACGCTCGTCGTCATCCTCGCCGGCGTGATCGGCGCCTTTGTGATTTTCCTGCACCGCGCCAACATCAAGCGCCTGCTCAACGGCACTGAAAACCGCTTCGTTAAAAAGCCCGCCCCCGCCGCCGAATCTCCCGCCCAATCATGAGCACCTCCACCATCAACATCGGCATCTGCGGCCTCGGCACCGTCGGCCAGGGCGTGTGGAAACACATCGAGTCCAACCGCGCCGCCCTCGAGTCCCGCCTCGGCGTCACGCTCAACCTCGCCCGCGCCTCCGTCCGCGACCTCAAGAAGAAGCGCACCGTGCGCCTCGCCGCGTCGAAGCTCACCGACGATCCGTTCGACGTCGCGACCGATCCGGACATCCACATCGTGTGCGAGCTGATCGGTGGCACCACGCTGGCCCGCGACCTCACGCTCGCCGCGCTCGCCATGGGCAAGACCGTCGTCTCCGCCAACAAGGCGCTCCTCTGCAAACACGGTCCCGAACTTTTCGCCGCCGCCCGCCGTCACGGCGGACACTTCTTCTTCGAGGCCTCCGTCGCCGGTGGCATTCCGATCATCAAGGCCCTTCGCGAGGGTCTGGTCGCGAACCGTTTCAAGCTCATTTACGGCATCCTCAACGGCACGTGTAACTACATCCTCACGCGCATGGACCGCGAGGGCCTGTCCTATCCGGCGATCCTCAAGGAAGCCAAGGAACTCGGTTACGCCGAGGCCGACGAGTCGCTCGACGTCGAGGGCTGGGACACCGCCCACAAGGCCTCCATCCTCGCCTTCCTCGCGCACGGCACTTGGGTTCCGACCGAGAAGATGCTCGTCGAGGGCATCACCCAGATCACCCAGGCCGACCTCTCCTTCGCCCGGGAGAACGGCTTCGCGATCAAGCTCCTCGCGGTCATCTCCCGCGAGGCCGACACCGGCGAGGTTTTTGTGCGCGTCCATCCGACGCTCATCCCGAAGACCAAGGTGCTGGCCAACGTGAACGAGGTTTACAACGGCATCTCCGTCACCGGCGACGTCGTCGGCGAGACCGTTTACATCGGACGCGGCGCCGGCCAGGACCCGACGGCCAGCGCGGTCATCAGCGACATCGTGGACGCCGTCATTCTCCTGAACCGCGGCAACGCCCACCTGCCCGAGCCGGTCGAGACCAAGGCCCCGCTCACGCCGCTCCAGAGCATCACCGGCAGCTACTATCTGCGCCTTGAGGTGAAGGACGAGCCCGGCGTGCTCGCCAAGATCGCCACCGCGACCGCCACGCTCGACGTGAGCATCGCCAGCGTGCTCCAGCGTCCCAGCGAGACGCCCGGCGCCGCCTCGCTTATTCTCACGACGCACAAGTCCAACGAGAAGGCGATCCGCGCCACCGTCGCCCGCCTCAAGAAACTCTCCAGCGTCCTTGGCGAGCCCGTGCTCCTGCGCATCGCCGACTTTGCCGGCTGATTTTTAAAACCCTTTTCCAACCAAACCCATGGCCAGAATTGTCCAAAAATACGGCGGCACCTCGGTCGGTGACGTCGAACGCATCCGCAAGGTCGCCGAGCGCGTGAAGGCGATCCGCGACGAGGGTAACGAACTCGTCATCGTCGTGTCGGCCCGCGCCGGCGTGACCAACGAGCTCATCGCCCGCGCCAAGGCCGTGTGCGCCAATCCCAGCGAGCGCGAGATGGACCAGCTCCTCTCCATCGGCGAGCAGGAGACCATCGCCCTCACCGCGATGGCGCTTCACGGCGTCGGCGTCGCCGCCGTCTCTTACACCGGCGCGCAGGCCGGCATCTTCACCGACAAGGTCCACACCAAGGCCAAGATCAAAACGATCAACGCCAAGCCCATCGAGGCCGACCTCAAGGCCGGCAAGGTGGTCATCGTCGCCGGCTTCCAGGGCATCGACGAAGAGGGCCACATCACCACGCTCGGCCGCGGCGGTTCCGACCTCACCGCCATCGCGCTCGCCGCCGCCCTCAAGGCCGACAAGTGCGAGATCTACACCGACGTGGACGGCGTTTACACCGCCGACCCGCGCGTCGTGAAGGACGCCAAGAAGCTCCAGGAAATCTCCTATGACGAGATGCTCGAGCTGGCCTCGTCCGGCTCGAAGGTCATGCAGTCCCGCTCCGTGGAATTCGCCGCCAAATACGGCGTCGTTTTCGAAGTCCGCTCCTCTTTTAATTACAACCCAGGAACCATCGTGAAACAGGAAATCGCCTACATGGAAAAGGTCGTCGTGCGCGGCGTCGCCGTCGACAAGGACCAGGCCAAGGTCATCGTCTCCAACATCCTCGACAAGCCCGGCTCCGCCGCGAAGGTCTTCCGCGCCCTCGCCGACGCCAGCATCATCGTCGACATGATCGTGCAGAACGTGGGCCGCAATGGCATCGCGAACCTCACCTTCACGGTTCCCCTCACCGACAGCGCCAAGGCCCAGAAGACCCTGGAGCCCGTGCTCGACGCCATCGGCGGCGGCCAGGTCGCCATCCACGAAAACATCGCCAAGCTCTCCGTGGTCGGCGTCGGCATGAAGACGCACTCCGGCGTCGCCGCCACGCTCTTCCAGGCGCTCGCCGATGCGGGCGTGAACATCGAGCTCATCAGCACCTCCGAAATCAAGATCTCGGTCGTGATCGACAAGGCCAAGGCCGACGACGCCGCCCGCGTCGCCCACGCCGCGTTCGAACTCGAAAAGCTCTGATTTTTGAAAAAGTAGCGAGTAGCGGGTAGTGAGTAGCGAGCATCCTCCGCTCCGACTACTCGCTACCCGCTACTCACTACCCGCTACTTTCATGAAGTTCGTAAGCACCCGCGGACAAACTCCCGCCCTCGGCTTCTCCGACGCCGTCGCCACCGGCTTGGCGCCGGACGGCGGCCTCTACCTACCCGAGACGCTTCCGCAGTTCTCCGCGGCCGACCTGGTGCGCTTCGAGCCGCTGCCTTACGCCGAGCTGTGCTTTGAGTTTCTGAAACTCTTTGCGACCGACATCGAGCCGTCCGTTCTCCGTGCGATCATCGCCAAGAGCTACACGACGTTCTCCGATCCGCGCATCGCGCCCATCGTCAAACTCGACGAGCGCACGTCCGTCCTCGAACTCTTCCACGGCCCCACGCTCGCCTTCAAAGATTTCGCCCTCCAGCTCCTCGGTAATCTCTACGAACACCAGTGCGCGCAGCGTGGCCAGACGATCAACGTCCTCGGCGCCACCTCCGGCGACACCGGTTCCGCCGCGATTCACGGCCTGCTCGGTAAACCCGGCACCGCGATCTTCATCCTTTATCCGGACGGCCGCACTTCACCGCTTCAGGAGCGCCAGATGGCCTGCACCGGTGCGGACAACGTTTACGCCCTCGCGATCGACGGCTCGTTCGATGACGCTCAGGCCGCGTTGAAGGATCTGTTCGCCGACCAGGATTTCCGCACGCGCCACCGTCTCTCGGCGGTCAACTCCATCAACCTGGCCCGTGTTTTGGCCCAGTGCGTTTACTACCTCTACGCGTATCTTCGTTTGCCGGCCGCGACGCGCGCCGAGACGGAGTTTGTGGTGCCCACGGGTAATTTCGGCAACGTGCTCGCCGGCTGGATGCTCCAGAAAATGGGCGTGCCGATCCACAGCTTCAAGGTCGCCACCAATCAGAACGACATCCTCTACCGCCTGTTCACCACGGGCGACTACCGCGTGTCGTCGGTCGCGCCTTCGCTCGCGCCCTCGATGGACATCCAGGTTTCGAGCAACTTTGAGCGTTTCCTCTACCTGAGCCTCGGCCGTGACGCGGCCAAGGTGCGTGAGGTCATGGAGACCTTTAAGAAGACCGGCGGCTACAAATTCGAAAACTTTGACCGCGATACGTTCAGCGCCTCGCGCTGCACCGACGCGCAGATCCCCGGCATCATCAAGGATGTCTACCAGCGCTACGGCTACGTGGTCGACCCGCACACCGCGTGCGGGTTTGCCGATCTGGCGAAGGACCGTCCGAGCCTGGTGCTGGCGACGGCCAGCCCGGCGAAGTTCCCCGACACCATCATCGCCGCCATCGGCGTCGAGCCGAAGGATCCGAGCCTGGAGGCGCTCAAGCAGCGCCCGCTGAAAAAGCACCTGCTCAAGGCCGACGCCGGCGCGATCCGCGCCTTCATCGACGCCCACGCGGTCTGATGCGGGCGGCGGGGCGGGGGACGGGTCGATGTTTGTCCTTGCGACCCGGTCGCTGGGATTGATTTCTTGAGGAGACGAAGTGGCGGTTTAACCCCGCCTCCTTCCTTCGTTGCTTACTCTCGCCGCCGACATGCTCACCCCTCATTGCACGGTCACCACCTTGGTTGCGTCGGCCCGTGCCCATCTGAAGTCGCTCAATGCGAGCGCCTCGGCACGGTTGATTGAGGATGTCGTAGCATTGGTTGAGCGGCTTTTTCATGGCCGGCATCCCGATTATCAGAAGGCCGATCTGCGGTATCACGATTTGCAGCACACCGTGCTGGCCACGCAGTGTTTCATCGACCTGTCCGCGGGTCGGGTGGCCCATGGGACCCAGCCCGTGTTTGGGCACCGTGATTTTTCACTGGGGTGCGTGGCGATCCTGATGCACGACACCGGCTACCTCAAGGAGCGGGGCGACGTCGTCGGCACCGGGGCGAAATACACCAACACTCACGTGGAGCGCAGCTGCGTGCTCGCGACCACCTTTCTGCCGGCGCTGGGCGTGACCGACGCCGAACTCGGGGTGGTGGTCGGCGCGATCCGTTGCACCGGCATCAGCGCGCAGATCAACCAGATCACTTTCCGCGACGACATCGCCCGGCTGACGGGCTGCATGGTGGCCACGGCCGATTATCTCGGGCAGATGGCCGATCCCGATTACCCGGAAAAACTGCCGGGCTTGTTCGACGAATTCGAGGAGGCCAACGATGCCGAGCACGTGCCGCCCGAGAAGCGCATGTTCAAGTCGGCGAAGGAGCTCATGTCGAAGACGGGCGGCTTCTGGACTTACTTCGCGCTGCCCAAGCTGGAGAAGGACTACGAGGGCGTTTACCGCCTGCTGGCCGGGCCCGGCGGCTACAACCCCTATGTCGCTTCGGTGGAGGCCAATCTCGTGCGCATCGCCGAGATGGCCGTCCGGCCGGAGTGAGCGCGGATCGTGCGCGTCGCGATCACTTCTCGGTCATCACGTATTCGCCCTCCCACAGGGCGGGCGGCGGGGCGATCTGGTAGCGTTTGACGATGTTGATGTAGACGAGCGAGGGATTGCTGTGCACGCCTGGGGTGACGCCGGGCTGGTTGGGCTCGAGGTCCTTGCTTTGGGCGAAGCGCGCGAGGGCGCCCTCCCAGTCGCGCTTGTAGTAGAGTTCGAGGCCCTGCTCGAAGAGGCGGATGCACTCGCGGGTGCGGTCGGTCACGTTTTCCTTGAGACCGACGATCTCGAAGATCGGCACGGCGCTGCTGCGGCCTTTGACGACGATGCGGCCGAGGGCGCGGAAGACCAGGCGGTCGCCGCCGTCGCGCACGCAGGCCGCCTGGGTGGCGTCGGTGCACATCGTGTAAACGCCCCAGCTCTTTGCGCCGGATTCCATGCGGGCGGCGAGGTTCACGTTGTCGCCCATCATGGTGTAGTTGAACCGGGTGCGGCTGCCCATGTTGCCGACGATCACGGGGCCGCTGTTCATGCCGATACGCGACTGCATCTCGTGGACGATCTCCGGCCACTGGCCCTCCTCGGCTTTCCACTTGGCGCGCAGTTCGAGGAGTTTGACGTGGATGCGCTGGCTGGCGACGCAGGCGCGCAGAGCGTGGTCGGCCAGGGGAATGGGGGCGCCGAACATGGCGACCACCGCGTCGCCGATGTATTTGTCGAGCGTGCCGCCTTCCTCCTGGATGATGTCGGTGCAGACGGAGAGATACTCGTTCATGAGCACGACGAGTTTGTCGGGCGGCAGCTGCTCGGAGAACGTCGAGAACGACTGAATGTCCGAGAAATAGGCGGTGATGTTTTCCTCGTGACCGCCGAGTTCGGGCGACTGGCCGGAGTCGATCATGCGGTTGACCAGCTCGGGTGAGACGTAGGTGCCGAACATGCCCTTGATCTGCTGCTTCGCGCGCTGTTCACGCACGAGTTGGCGGGTGATCATAAACACCTGCAGTCCCATGAAACCGGCGAAGGGCCAGAGCAGGGGCAAGGCGACGCTCCTGAAAGTCCACAGCACCACGGCGGCGCCGAGGTAGAGCGCGGAGATGCCGAGGGCGTAGGCGCATTTGGCGAGGAGGGAGCGCTTGGCGAAGTAGATCAGTCCGGCCGCGCCGAGCAGGAGAGCTCCGAGCAGCACGGGCAGACGCGGGCACACGGTCGCATAGTCCTCGTTGAGGATGTTGTCGATGACGTTGGCGTGCACGAGTACGAGGGGCGTCTCGGCGCCGAAAGGAGTCACCCCGTTGTCGCTCA
>Ga0068869_100000366_pt1 | contig 24378 bp, 16 predicted proteins | sample KBSMisM52_FD_64676 | JGI IMG/M metagenome (GOLD analysis project Ga0068869, IMG submission 64676) | Miscanthus rhizosphere microbial communities from Kellogg Biological Station, Michigan, USA - KBS Miscanthus M5-2 | ecosystem: Host-associated > Plants > Roots > Rhizosphere > Soil ... | reverse complement strand
AGGAAATTCCCCTTCAAACTTTGTGGGTGAATGCTGCGGGCACTAAAAATATGCTGGAGATTGCCTGCAAACAGGACTCGATTTTTGTGATGGCGTCTACTTCCGAGGTTTATGGGGACCCGCTGGAGCACCCGCAAAAGGAGAGTTATTTTGGCAATGTAAATCCGATCGGACTTCGCAGTTGTTATAATGAAGGCAAGCGTTTTGCTGAAAGTCTGGCCATAAACTACTATCGTGATTTTTTGTTTCCTTTGAAAATTGTGCGCATTTTTAATACTTATGGTCCGCGTATGCGCAAAAAAGACGGGCGCGTCATTCCTGAATTTATTAACTGTGCACTGCAACAGGAACCGATTCGTGTGTACGGTGATGGCAAACAAACAAGATCTTTTTGTTATATTGATGATATGGTGGATGGACTTCTGGCTTTAGCTGCAACTCCCCGCAGTTTTATCGGGCCGGTGAATCTTGGGAATCCTGATGAGGTTTCCATTCTGGAGCTGGCAAAATCCATTGCTTTGCTGACCAAATCTGAAAGCATGATTGTGCACCATGACCTCCCGGATGACGATCCGGTGCGCCGAAAGCCTGATATTTCATTGGCTCAGCAGACTTTCCAGTTTCAACCGAAAATTGGGTTGGAAGAGGGTTTGAAACGGACAATTTCCTGGTTTACGGAATAGCTTTTTCCTTGTTTATCGGGCAGCGTTTTTTGGTTTACGGAAAGAGGATTTTCTACTAGAATCTGTGGGCTCATCTGTTTTTTATGAAACATTTTCTTTTTACTTCGGAATCGGTGACCGAAGGCCATCCTGATAAAATAGCTGATCAGATTTCTGACGGTGTTTTGGATGCAATCCTGGCGCAGGACCCAAAAGGTCGTGTGGCTTGTGAGACGCTTGTGACAACCGGACTCGTGCTTGTGGCTGGAGAGATCAGTACTTCCTGCTATGTGGATATTCCAAAAATTGCCCGCAAAACGATTGAAACTATCGGTTATACAGATGCTACTTTTGGTTTTGATTCAAAGGCGTGCGCCGTACTGACTGCGATTGATGAACAGAGTCCTGACATTGCTCAGGGAGTGGATACAGGAGGTGCAGGTGACCAGGGAATGATGTTCGGTTTTGCCACAAACGAGACGGAAGAATTAATGCCAATGCCGATCATGATGGCACATAAACTTACGCAAAAACTGGCTCAGATCCGCAAAGAGGGCTTATTGAAATATTTGCGTCCTGACGGCAAAAGTCAGGTTACAGTTGAGTATGAAAATAATAAACCGAAACGTATTCACACGGTGGTTCTTTCCACGCAACACGGACCTGAAGTTGAACAAAAACAGATTGAAAAAGATGTTCTTGAGTATGTGATTCAACCGGTGTGCGGAAAACTTATTGATAAAGAAACGATTTTTCATATTAACCCGACCGGAAGATTTATCATCGGAGGTCCACCGGGAGATTGCGGTGTAACGGGTCGCAAGATTATTGTTGATACATACGGAGGAATGGGCCATCACGGCGGCGGCTGTTTTTCCGGTAAAGATCCAACCAAGGTTGATCGCAGCGCTGCTTATTATGCTCGCTACGTTGCGAAAAATATTGTGGCTGCGGGTTTGGCTGACAAATGTGAGATCCAGGTTGCCTATGCGATTGGAGTTGTTCAACCGGTTTCTATTCATGTGGAAACTTTTGGTACGGGAAAAGTTGATGATGAAAAAATCTGTGAACTGGTGAAAGCTCATTTTGATTTCGCACCACGCTCGATTATTGACCAGCTGGACCTGCGCAAACCGATGTATCAAAAAACGGCTGCATATGGCCACTTTGGACGCATCAATGAAAATTTCGGTTGGGAAAAAACTGATCGTGTGGATCTTTTGAAAACTGCAAAATAATTTTCATAAAAAATTTCATGAAAAAAACTTCAACAAAAAATGCACTCGTTCAGCAGGGTAAATATAATCTGGATCTAGCTGAAAAAAATATGGGTGCACTGATGGTTTTGCGCGAACGTTTTAAAAAAGCCAAACCTTTTAAAGGTATTCGTATCGGTATGGCGTTGCATCTAACTAAAGAGACAGGCGTGCTTATTCGTACGCTTACTGATGGTGGTGCAACCGTTGTTGCCTGCTCTTGTAATCCACTTTCCACGCAAGATGATGTGGTAGCAGCTCTACAAAATGAGGGTATGGAACTGTACGGTTTTAAAGGTGAATCTACCAAAGAGTATTATCAGTTTTTACGAAAAGTTGTTGCTTCAAAACCACAAATCACAATTGATGACGGTTGCGATTTGGTGAATGAAATTCATACCAAAAATCCTGAGCTTATTAAAAATATTATCGGCGGATGCGAAGAGACAACGACTGGCGTTTTGAGGCTTAAAGCAATGGAAAAATCACATGCGCTCAAGTACCCGATTGTTGCGGTGAATGATAATAAAACGAAACATTTGATGGATAATTATTACGGTACGGGTCAGTCTGTGATTGATGGAATGCTTCGTGCTTCCAATATTCTTTTTGCCGGGAAAACTGTGGTTGTTTCCGGTTATGGAAGTTGCGGCAAAGGAATTGCACTTCGTGCTAAGGGTCTTGGCTCAAAAATTATTGTTACTGAGGTGGATCCATTCCCGGCGCTGCAGGCTGTGATGGATGGTTTTCAGGTTATGCCAATGTCCGAGGCTGCGGGTTTGGGTGATATTTTTATTACTGCAACCGGTAACTGTGAAGTGCTGCGTCCTGAACATATTCGTAAAATGAAATCCGGGGCGATTCTGGCAAATGCCGGCCATTTTGACGTTGAGATCGATATGAAGGGCCTGGCGAGCATTAGCAGCAAAGTTACGCGTATCCGCCCATTTTTAGATGAGTACCGCCTCAAAGGGGCAGCAAATAAGTATGTATACGTTGCCGGTGAAGGAAGACTTGTGAATCTGGCTGCTGCCGAGGGGCATCCGAGCGAAGTTATGTCCATGTCGTTCTGCGGCCAGGCGCTTGCTGTGGATTATATTCTCAAGAATAAAAATAAATTTGAACCTAAGGTTTATCTGCTTCCACCAGAGGTGGATGAGGAGATTTCTCATTTACAATTACAGTCTCTTCATGTGAAGATTGACGCGTTAAGTGCCCGTCAAAAGAAGTATCTTGCAGGTTGGCAGGAAGGAACCTGATGAGTATAAAGTATCTTGTATAGGTTATAAGGAGTTTGTATGAAAATTGCTGTATTCGGTTGTGGATATGTTGGTCTGGCGACCGCGGTTGGCCTGGCCGAGATGGGTAATGAGGTCATCGGCGTGGATATAGATGAGAAAAAACTTGGTATGCTTTCAAGCGGTCAGGTTCCTTTTTTTGAACCTGGAATACAGGAAATGCTCAAGCATAATTTGGCTGAGGGAAGGCTTTCCTTTAGTTCGGATATCCATTCGGCTATTCAGTTTGGCGAGCTTATTTTTAGCGCTGTCGGCACCCCTCCAAAAAAAAATCATGAGGCAGATTTAAGTGCTGTACTGAACGTTGCCGAATCTTTTGGAAGATACGGCAGTAATGGGAAAATTTTTGTAAACAAGTCTACCGTCCCGGTTGGAACCAGTGAAAAAATTAGAGAAACGATTGAACTTTTTGCTTATCAACCTTTTGATTATTGCGTACTTTCCAATCCTGAATTTCTCAGGGAAGGAACTGCGATGCAGGACTTTTTTCATCCTGATCGAATTGTTATTGGTATTGAACCAAAAGATCTGGACGCAAAAAAAATGATGGATACACTTTATCGCCCAATGATCGAACAAGGCGTACCTGTACAGTACACAGACATACGAAGCGCCGAAGTGATTAAATATGCTTCAAACTCTTTTCTGGCTACCCGTATTTCATTCATGAATGAACTGGCGGAGTTTTGTGAACTTGCCGGTGCGGACATTAAAACTGTAGCAAAGGGTATGGGCCTGGATAAGCGCATAGGGACAACGTTTTTAGATGCCGGGCTTGGCTTTGGCGGGTCCTGTTTACCTAAAGATCTTGCTGCATTAATTGAAAAGGGAGAGGCTCTTGGTTTTGATTTTGAACTCCTGAAACAGGTACAAAAAATCAATCAAAAACTGCCTGAACGCATGATCAACAAACTCAAAAAATATGTTCCAAATTTACAAGATGCCACCATCGCTCTCTGGGGACTTTCTTTCAAACCAAAGACGGATGATTTGCGTGAAGCACCATCCTTGAAACTCATGAAAAGGCTTTTAAAAGCCAAAGCACGGCTGCAGGTTTTTGATCCGGTAAGCATGCATCATGCAGAAAATATTTTCCTGGAGCGCCCGGAATTTTTCTCAAAAATAACTTTTGCCGGGAGTGCACATCAAGCGTTACAAAATGCGGATGCACTTTTGATTGTCACAGAGTGGGACGAGTTTAGAAATCCTGATTACGCAAAAATAAAATCCTTGATGAAGCAGCCAATCATTATTGACGGAAGAAACCTTCTAGTGCCAAAAGAGGCTCTGGAAAGCGGTTTTATCTATGAAAGCTTTGGCAGAAATCTTCCAGGTTTACAGTCGCAAACTCAGAAAAAACGTTCGCTTAAATCGAAGCAGCGTGTGACGTATCGTTCAAACGTAAAGAAAAGTCAGGTCGTTCTCGAGTAAGATTCGGGTTGTAGTACGGATCTCCTTTTTTCAAAAGAGTTGCATAGCGATCACGCATGTATTTGATCTCTTCCAGGTTCACGTCAAAGCCTCTTGAAAGTGATTCATGGTGATATAAAACAGCATACGGCGTGTACACAATCAGGTAGCCTTTTTCACGAAGTCTCAAACAGAAATCCACATCGTTAAAGGCAACTGCCAGATGATTTTCATCCAGTCCGCCTACCTCAAGATACACAGATTTTCGTACCATCACACAGGCTGCTGTAACCGCACTGTAGTTACGTACTACGTTTACCAGCCCAACATAACCATGATCTTCGCTGTCCAATCTACTGAAAGCATGACCGGCCAAACCGTTTAATCCGATTAATACTCCGGCATGTTGAATAGTGTTGTTTGGGTAAAGCAATTTAGCGCCTACAGCTCCTACTTCCGGGCGGTTGGCGTGTTCAAGCATGGATTCAATCCAGTTCGGCGCGATGACCTCTGTGTCGTTATTTAAGAGCAATAAAATTTCACCTTTGGCGAATCTTACTGCGTAGTTATTGATTGCAGAAAAATTAAACGGCTTATCGTATTTCAAAATTCTAATCTTCTCATTACCAGCAAGAGTTTTGAGGTACTCCTCTGTTTCAAGTAACGTACTTTGGTTATCTACCAAAATAAGCTCAAAATTTTTGTAAGTTGTTTTCTTAAAAATACTGTCGACGCATACTTTCAAAATATCTTTTTTATCTTTGAAAGGAATAATGATAGATACTAAAGGTTGATCTTTAGCCTGACGTTCAACGTGGTATGAACCTTTCCATAATCCTTCAGTGACTTTTGCCTCTATTTTGCGGCGTTTGAGAGCATCGGCAAGAGCACGTTTTGCTGCTTCATATGCGTATGGTTTTGCTTCAACATCTACTGCTGTTGAACCAGGAATTTTTCTCCAGTGATACAGAACTTTGGCGATATGTTTAATATCGGTGGCCTTCTCGGTGAAACGTAAAACCAGATCGTAGTCCTGGCTGCCGTCAAAGCCTTCGCGGAATCCACCAATCTCCTGTAAAAGTTTTCGGCGGTACACACCGAAATGAGAAATATAATTACATGACAGTAACAGATCCGGTGACCAGTCAGGCTTGAAAGCCGGCTCTGATCTTCGGCCGTCCAATTCCAGTTTATCTTCGTCCGTATACACAAGATCGAACTTCTTTTCCTGAACAGCTTTTACCACTTCATAAAATGCGGTAATTGCGAGTTCATCATCGTTATCCAACAAACCCACGTAAGCACCCTGGCACATAGCTAAAGCATCGTTTGAAGCCTTCACAATGCCACCATTCTTTTCACGATAGGTAACTTTAATACGTTTATCTTTTGCTGCATATTTTTGAAGAAGAGGCTTAATGTGTTCAGCCGTTGATGCGTCATCACAAATACAAAGTTCCCAACGCTCATAGGTTTGTGAACGAACAGACTCAATGGCTTTCACCAAATATTTTTCTTCAATGTTATAGACCGGCATAACAATGCTGATGACCGGACGGTACTCAAAATCTGTCTGCTCCTGCTTGATGCGTTTGAGATCGGCAGGTCCGGGAGTTGTTTCAAAAACGTATTTTTCATAAGATGATGTTCCCTCTTTTTTCAGCTTTTTGATAACACGTTGTGATAGAACTTTTAGTCCAAGTTTTCTATAAATATTCCAGGCTTTCTTCATTTGTTTCGCAGGATTCACCGCCACAGCCATCTTAATTTTGCTGTAGGCCATTACTAATTTCCAGGCACGGGAATTAACGATTTTCTTGAGCTCTTCACTGTGATTATTCAATTCGCGTTTTGCAGCTTCCAACTCAGCGTTTCTGGCAGTCAGTGATTCATCTTTTTCGCGTAACATGGATTCGGTTTTGAGTACCTGGTTTTTGATAGTATCCAGCTCAATATTTTTCTTATTCAGATCTTCGTTCAAATGTTTGATGAAGGACTCCTGCTCCTTGATCTCTTTTTCAAGTGCAGCTTTTACCAGAGTTAATTCCTGCAATTCGTTATCCTTTTTTACAATGATAGATTTCATGAAATTAAGTGCCTGCTCTTTTTCACGAAGATAGTTGCGTACCTCTTCAATAGCCTCGCGGTGGATATCCAGACTTTTCTTGGCTTTGGTTCGGATATCTTCAATCTCTTTTTCAAGCCACGCTTTTTTCTGATTCAATAAGAATCGTAAATCATCAAAAGCTATGCGCATTAATTGCATGAAAGTTTCTGTCTGCCATGAGTGTGTCGTCTGCAGTTCATTCTTGATCTCTTCACCAGGAAGATTGCCGTCTTTGGCAATTACATAAATCGTTCTATATGTAGGCGTACGCAGGTTACCCAACTCAAATAAATGTTCATTAAAGAAGCTGTAAAAACCGAACTTCTGGAAGTTATCGGCTTCACCGGTCTGAGCTCCCGTATAGAGCTGTTGCAGATACCAGTTCATCAGATTTCCTTCCTGAACTTTGATAAATCCGTACCCTTTTTCATTGAGAAGTTTTTCAAAATTTTCTTCACTCGGAAGACCCATGGTTTCGTGCTCACAGAGAAATGGATGTTCAAATCCTGTGTTGGCAAAAAACTGACTTCGGATCTGCTCCTCAGCTTTTAATGTTAAATTACTGCGGAACGGAGCTCCAATGATAATAAAGTTTTTGGATACGCGCGCCATCTCTTCCAGCACACGTTTGTGGTCACGCTCAGCAATGTGTTCAAATACATCGGAAGCAACAACCACTTCGAAGTTCCTGTCGGAAAATGGAATGCTCTTTGCGTCGGATTGACGATATTCGGTGCTTTCGTCAGCCGGCTTGATCTTACGATCCAAAATTATGAATTTTGGAGATTCGGGAAAAAACAGTTTTAACTTTCCATTGTAACCGCCAACGTCCAGAACCGAAATGTTCTGTCTGTTGTACAGTTTAGAAGCTATTTGTGCAATGACCGTATTCCGGGAATAGAGATCAGGCGGAAGGGTCAGCTTTTGGTTTGGTTCAGTCATTAATTCAAGTGGAAATTCGCCACGTCACAGGTACCTCTACTAGGCCATATTGATTATCACGATTTTTCTCAATAGTAAACAGAAATTTGCGTTCCTGGTAATCATAAGGGTAGACACATGGGTAATCGAATATTGAAGCAGTTAATTGATACGTTCCGCCGAGCAAGGAATTGTTGTGGAATACACAATCGACAGTTCCCTTACCTTCCAGCTCGTTAATTGAAAATGAAGAGGTTTTGGTATTTGGTCCGGTTACATGAACTCCATCTGTTCTGTGGATTGCTACTCCAAAAACCGGATTATGCACTCGTTGCTTAGCTTCATACGTAATTCTGGCGATAAATGTTTCACCAGTCTTAAAATTTTGTTTCTGACTGCCTTCTTCATTATAAAAATCTACGGACTTTACAGTTAGCGGTGACTCAGAAAAGCTTGGCTTACTTTCAATGTGGGGCTGAGAAGTATTTGTAATCTTGTGGTACTCATCCATGATCTGATGAGCAGGTCCTACTGCGATTTGCTTTCCCTTTTCCAGAAGCAGTGCTCGTTCGCACAGCTCAGTAACTAGTGTCGGATTATGGCTTACAAAAAGCAAAGTTTTGCCTTGAGCCTTCCACTGATAAAAAACATCCAGACATTTTTTCTGGAACTGTTCGTCACCAACTGCCAGCACTTCATCTACTAAATAGAGATCCGCGTCCGCTTCTTTGGCGATGGCAAATGCCAGTCTTGATCTCATACCCGAAGAGAAATTTTTTAACTTCAAATCCACAAATTTTTCAATCTCGGCGAACTTGATGATTTCATTAAAGCGCTCCTGAATTACTTTTCGATCGAGTCCAAGCAATGTTGCATTCATGTAAATATTTTCTTTAGCACTCAGCTCAGGCTGAAAACCAACACCCAGTTCAAGAAAAGGAGCAATAGTTCCATTCACTTTAATTTTGCCTGAAGTCGGCTGGTAAATATTGGCAATAATCTTGAGCAATGTGCTCTTACCGCTGCCGTTTTTGCCAACTATACCTACAAACTCGCCGGGCATAATCTTCAAATTGATATCGTTCAATGCATGGTACTCTTCGTACTCAATCTTGCGTAAAAAGTTCAGGATATTTTCCTTGAGTGTATCGCGCACTTCATGAGGTATACGGAAATGTTTGCTTACATGCTCAACACTGACAATTGGTTCCATAGATTAAAGTTTTTCGGCTATCTTGTGCGATTGGGTTCTAAAAATACCATAGCCTGCATAAAAAATCACCAGACTCATTATTAAAAGAACAAGGTTCAAATTCCAGGCCGGAATATGATGACGGATAAAAATATCACGTGAGTACTCAATCACACGTGCCAGCGGGTTCATAAAGATGTAACGATGGTACTCTTCCGGCACAACGGTAATCGGATAAATGATTGGTGTAAGCCAAAATCCGATTTGCAGAAGAATCTCCCAAATGTGTTGGATATCCCGGAAAAAAGTATGAAGCGTCGCCAGAATAAACGTTATTCCTGTGGCAATTAAATAGGCCTCAACCAGATACAACAAAAAGAACAGTGCTTCCGGACCCGGAATTACACCGCTCATTAAAAGGAAGATAAAGAAAATAATTAGATTCAGCAAAAAAGTGATCGTGCTGGAAATGGTTGAAGCGATCACAAGCGTTGAACGTGGGAAAGATATTTTTGTAATAATCTCCTTCTTATTGGCAAAGGTGGACATACCCATCAACGTGCTCTCGGCAAAGAAGTTCCAGATCATCACACCAAGCATTAAATAGACTGGATAGTTTTCTACAGGTGACGGCATGAATACCGAAAAAACCAGATAGATAACACCAAAAAGCATGAGTGGCTTTATCAATGTCCAGAAATATCCAAGCCAGGAGTTTTGATAACGAAGCTTAAACTCGCTTATGACCAGCTCGCGGATGATGCGAAGACTTTTGTGCAGGCTGTGGTGCTTTTCGTGAGAACGCTGCATAGAAAATAATGCCAAGAAAACTGAGGAGGCCGACAAAGTACGCCAAGCATAGCGTAAACAGTACGTTATTTCCAAGGTTAAAGGTGTTTTGTTCAGTAATTTCTTGAAGCGCTTCAATTATGCTTACATGTGTTCGAATTCTAAGTACCGGCAGGTTTTGACTATTCAGCCAGATAGTCAGTGGATGAACCGGATTTTCATTAAGTGGGATGATGTGCAGACAGATCTGCTTTGCCTGCAGCATAACCTGATTTAGGGTCATCACATCTACGTACTCATTATCCTTGGCCTGCTCATGTTTGATTAAGCCTGTGCCAAAGTAAATGTCTATATGTTCTGGATCTTGGAGCTGGTTTTCCGGCAGGATATGATCCTCAAGAATAACAGCATAGTCCCGGTCTACCTGCTGCTGGTAGGTGGCAACTTCGAGTTCAATCGTGTCGCCAAATTCAATTGTGTTACCAAAATGTGAAGCCAAATAGTTGCCCTTATGTGGGTTTTGCAATGAGTTTTGAGTATCCGGGTGATTATCCGGCAAACACTGCTTATATGGGTTTTCTTTTGTGATTGGGCCGTATGGTTTCATTTCAAGATCCCGTGGAATCTCGCCCGTCGTCAAAGTGACAGGCAGGTTGAGTAGGCCCATTGACACAAGCACAATTGACAGGGTTATTACGGCTATTATTACAGCCTTTTTCGGGTCTTTTTTTGATATTACATTTTGGGCCATTCTTGTTTTAGGATTCAATAAAATGAGGGAATTATTACAGTCGCGATTGTGGCTATCTCGGTTACAGCAAAAAATAAAAATAACAAAGCAACTAACCAATAGTTTTGTCTATTTTTGACTAGTCGCTGAATACCCGAAATGATCCAGTACCCAATCGGGATCATAGCCGGTAAAAAGTAACGGCCGTGCATTGCTCCCAGGAATCCTCTTCCCTGAGCTATTTGAAATAACTTAAAGGTAATGGCTGCAAACAAAATTACGGCAATAAAGGCAAAAAATATGTTGATGGGTGTTGCTATTTTTTGTTGCTTTCTTGTTTTTATATAGCCGATGATTGAAGCAAAAATAAGCCCTGCATAAGCCATAATCTGAACTATGGATAACTGAACAAAATCCTTCCCGAAGACTCCCCAGATATTCACAAAATACTTCCAGAAAAAGTTTTGCTTCACAAAAAACTGGTATGGCGACAGGAGGTTTTTCATACCCGTCACCTCAGGAAAAAGCGTGATGAGGTCAGGGTGTACTTTGAGTATTTGGGGGTTGTTTTGCGCAAGGCTGACCAGATCAGGTAAAAGCTGATGAAACTGCATGTAGTTGCCTATATACCACCATCCAGCAATACCAAAAATGGTTATGAATTGCATCAAAAAGAGTTTCAAAAAATCCATCATTGGCAGATGTTTTTTAAAACCGAAATAGAACATCTCAAACGGTATTGTCGCTGCGACAATCGGAAGGGATGTTGCTTTGGTGATGAGCAGCAAACCCATCACTATGCTCATATACAAGCCATCTACCCAAAACTTCCGGCTGATTTTCTCGTAGTGCGTTATGATTTTTGCTCCGAGATAAAGCAAATCTGCGCTCAAGCACATGACCAGATTATCGTTATTGAGAACTGCTGATATGAACGAAAAATCAGGTAAAAATGCGATAAAACCAACGACTAAAAGTGACAGCCATTCATTTTTTGGCTTAAGCGTTTCTACCATTAAATAGACAAAAAACAGCGTAAGTAAGCCAAAGAATATCGATGTAAATCTGAGGAAAAATATCACCTGATCCGGCTCATTATTTTCCACACTCGAATACAGCTGCTTTAATAAAAAGTAGTAAAGAGGAGGATGTTGGGCTATCCAGTTGAGCTGTTCGCCGGGTTCGTATTTATTAGCGGTTTTGGCTAAACTGAGCCCTTGGCTGCTCTCTTCGATTCTTTTATAAATAAGTGTTTCACCCAGTTTGGGTAGTCGACCTTCGTGTGCCCAGGTTTCGATGTAACTCAAATGCGCATATTCGTCCGGTGCCTGTGGAGGCGGAATAAGAGCTACCCAGAATATTTCTTTAACTAAAAAAACTGCCAGTAAGGCGATAAAAAGATTTGTTTTTGTGCTTTTGGGCATAGCTGTATTTTGCCATTGATTGCTGTCCAGGAAAACGGAAAGTGTGTAATATTAAAAGGCTTTTTGGACCTTCACCTAAATCATGAAACTTGGAATTTTCATACCGGCACACAATGAAGAACAGACTATTGAAGAGGTTTTAAGCTTTATTCCAAAGCACTTTGCAGGCTTTCATGAGGTGATGGTTTTTGTTATTGATGATGGTTCAACAGACGAAACTGCTCAAAGGGCTATGAAGGCCGGGGCACAAGTTATCACTTTAATGCCAAACAGGGGGTTGGCTGCAGCCTTTAAAATTGGGCTTAAAACGTGTCTTGATCGCGGAGCTGACGTGATATGCCATTTAGATGCCGATAACCAGTATAAGGGCCAGGAAATAGGTTTGGTCATAGGGCCTGTGGTCAGCGGTGAGGCTGATCTGGTTACCGGGAACCGCCAGGTGGAAAAACTGGCATTTTTAGGCTGGGCCAGAAAATATGGGAATTTGGCTGGAAGCTGGTTCTTAAGAGCCATCACCGGAATGAAAGTAAAGGATGCCTCAAGTGGTTTTAGGGCCTATAACAGGCATACGGCTGAGCAGATGGAGGTTCAATCTACCCATACGTATACCCATGAAACGCTTATTGAGGCCTATTATAAAGGCTTTCGTGTGAAGGAAGTGAATATCACTTTTGGGCAGCGGGGTCTGTCTGGGGCCAAGCTAAAGGGCTCTGGGGCTCATGTGAAGCGAGGAAAGTTCGATGCTAACGTTTCACGCCTTACCAGGAGCCTTTTTAAGCATATCTTTTGCTCTTTTCGGGATATTTTGAAGGCTAAGGCCAGATATTCAAAGAAGTAGGTGTGTAATGAGCAGGTACCCTCTTTTTCGTAAAAAAAACTCCCAGAATAACTCTTGGGAGTTTTTTTAGATTGTTGAGTAACAAAAACGCCCCGCTTTTGAGCGCGGGGGCGCTCAGCAATTTATGGGCAACAAAAAAGCCCCCCGCTTGCGCGGGGGGCCTTTTCCTAACGGAACCACTTTGGTTTGCTAGCTTTTCGTTGAGTCTTAGCTCAATGAGAAGGTTGAACCTACCAATGGGAATGTTGACTGGAACAGAGCTGTGTCTGTTGAGATATTTGCAACATCGCCATCACTGTAAGTTGCGTCTGTCAGGCTGAGGTTTTCCTGAACGGTTGGAGGAGCTGTAGCGAGTGAAGTATCGCAACGAACTTCTACTGTTTCGGAAGAACCGGCAGCAATCACGAGGTCAGAGGTTGCAAAGTCGAACGTGTAGACGTTACCAACGTTTGCAATAGCTGGAGAGAGCTCGTTACCCAGAGAATCCATCAGGCGGCAAGTAGCAGAAACGAAGCTACCTGAGCGTGTGAATTCGAGAGTGTTACCATTGGCATTCTTGAAAGATACGTCGCCAACACCTGTTGCGGCGATGTTAATCTTTTGCATGGTGAGATCGCTGCTACCGAGAGTGAACGGACCTGCGAGAGCTACATTCGTGAATGTAGGTTTCGCCTTGCGGAGTACGCTTACATCGCCATGTTGAACGAAGCGAGAAACGTAAGTAGCATCCGTTACAGGACAAGTAATAGCGTTGTTAGAAACAAGAACAGCTACTGTGTCGTTTGCAGCTACTGTGTTGGCAAGAACCACACAATAGTCATTGAAAAGAAGATCTGCGTTAACGTCAGTAGTGTTATAAGCGATATCGCCAGGTACTAATTGTGCACCTACACCTGCAGCTGCTTCTACCCAGAGTCTGTTACCTGCAACTGGAATACCTAATGGGTCAACGAAACTGATTGCACCACCTACGCTATGTGTAACAGGAGCCCAGCGTCCTACTACAGTTGAGAAACCGGCACAAGGTACACTTGCTGCTGAAGCTGACTGAGCAACCATGTACTCATCGTCAACCTTGAGCATATCACCAGCTGTTACAAGGAGGTCAGCAGCAGAACAGAGAATGTCTGAGCCAGCACCTGTAGTTGGAGAAGCAACACTTACTGTTGAACGAGGAGTAACTGTACCCATGAATGTTGGAGCAATGTTAGCACCAGCACCTGAGGTTACTTCGTCAACGCTCATAAGAGCCATACCAACATGGTCGCCAGAAGTTGCATAACCAGGGTTTACTTGGTTGGTCATTAAGCGACCTTCAAGAGTTACTGGAGTTGCATCTGTAATAGCAATGTTGATGTCTTTTACGAGGATTGTACCGTTTGATTCAACTGGGTAGCTTGGACCTGTTGCTACACCGTTAACATAGAACTGTACACTAGATGATGAGTTTGTGTCGTAGGTTAAGAATGTCAAATCCTTCAACATCAAATCTTCATCTGTAGCATCGAACTTCCATTGGCCAACACTTTGTGCTGTAGAACCTACTAAGAGTCTAGCTTTCTGGTTAGTTGATGATGAGTTAGATACAACACCGGAGCCACCTGCTGTGATTGTCATGATAGTACCAGAGTTGAGAGCAGCATCGTTTGTTGCGTTGTCGACAATGCTACCACTGCTTACTGTCTGACCATTCTGGTCGATAGCAACTACATCAGTTGTGCTAGCGAGACCGAATTTAAGACGGTCGCTCAGAGTACCGTATGGAGCAGAGTGGTTCACGTTACCACGGATTGTATAGCTATTTGTTGTGTTCTTTGGAATAAGAAGATTGAGGTTGTTCAAGATCAACTTACCGTCAGCAACATTTACGTTTTCGATGTCAGATACCTTTGTATTGCCCTGGTAAAGAGCGAGGTTATCAACAACATCTTTGAGAATAGTGTCTGCTGAATCACCGAATGTACCGAATTCAGCTGTACCGTCAGCAGCGAATGTGCTTAAGGTGTCACTATCTACGTAACCCTGAAGAGTAAGACTCTTGATGGTGTTATCGAGAGATGAACCGGAGCGAACTGTAAGACCAAGGAGGTCAACGCCAGTTGCGCCACGAACGTATGTACGGCTAGTTGGAGTGGAAGCGATACCGAAGGTAAGACCTGCACTTGTAATAGTCATGATGTTACCAGTGATATCAGAAGATGGTGTGATAGATTCAGCACCAAGTTCATCACCGTTGAGATCACGTACGTAGTCAGCACCAGTTGTAGCTACGTTATCGAGAGTACAACGGATCTTGTCGTTGTTCAGACTTGTGTTGTTTGCAATGTTCATAATAATAGATGCATTGACACTTTCGTTTGCATGGATTGTATTAGAACCTGCGAGTACAACATCCTGAGTAACGTCACTTCCGCCTACAGCGAGTTCAGATGGGCCAAGCAGTGTGCTTGCAACTGTACCATCATCGTTCATACGAGCGAGCTTGATGAGAGTGTAGTTTGGAGTGCTATCTGTGCTGTTGATGAGATCGTTTGTATCTGCAGCAACATCGCCGGTTGTAACGTCGATAGTCAGTTTCCAATCTTTGATTTCTACATCTTCACCTGAAGCGTTTGTGATAGTCAAATCAAGACAGCTTACGCGATCCTGACCTACTGCGATGTCACCAGCTGTTGGGCCGTTGAATGCAACGTTGAAGTCACTTCCCTTAACTGTTACCAAAGAGAACTGATCAACACCACCAACTGTAGTACCATCGTAGTTGTTTGTTACCTGAACACCAGTATTGAATGTTGTTCCAATTACGTGGAGATCAGTTGTTTCATCAAGATATGTCTTGATGGTTTCTGCATTGCGGCATGTGTTCTTAGCCTCAACATAGAAGATCTTGTTATCACCTTGTGGGATAACAAATGGGTTATCAAGAGTGAATGTTACGAGATCTTTTGCGCCAACCATATCAGCTGTAGCAAGAACCTCAGAACCACCTTCAACCTTGAGTACGAAATCTGTTACATCGCTTGAATCGCAAGTACCACGGAGGTAAAGAGCGATACGATCGAGTTTCATAGCTTCTGTACCGCTAGCTTCGAGTTCGAATTGAGCAATACGAGCTGTTTCACCGACAGTTACATCATCAAGAGAACCGTTCTTAGAGATGGTAACAGTACCGGCTGTAGTACCAGCAACAGTCATGAAATTGCCCTTAATTGGGAAATCTCCGTCAACTGAACTTGCGTTGCTTTCAACTGAATCTGCATTTACGAGTTCGAATGCATGTTGATCAGCTGGAGCTGCTGTTACTGCAAAGTCACCAATTACGATGAAGCTAACACTTTCGTTAGCTGCAAGAGCGTAGTTAAGACCAGTGAATTCAACTTCCTGAGTTTCAGAGTTGATAGAACGGCCAGTGGTCAAACGATAGTCACCTGCATAGAGGTAAACATTCGTGAAATCACCTTCGTCTCCAGAGCCGAAGCGGTGGAAAGTCATGCCGGAAATTACTACAGGGTCGCTTGATGCCTGACAGTTAACAACTGTGAATGGAATACCTGTTGCACCTCTTGGAACAGATACTGCTGCTGGTTGTTCACCGGCTGTACAGTTCAGATCGCCACCTGTGCCACCTGCCATAAAGCCTGTGAATGTAACATCTGGGATTGTGAGTTCCTCACCTGCTGCAGACATTACGTTTGACACTAATAAGTCATAGTGTAAACCAGCTGTCTGGTTAGCTGTAGTAAGGTCAACACACATTGGATCTGTAGCATCACTTACATCTGTAACTGCGAGGGCATTGCCATCGAGGTCTTGGATGTCATAGTTAGCTGCGTCCATAGCTGAAGCGTCTGGTTCTGCGCTGAAACATACTTCTACCATGTTCAGTGCTGTAGCAGATGCATCTTCAACCTGGAATCCAGAACCCGGACGTGGTGTTGGGTCCATAGAGTTTGCAACCATCTTCGCGATTTCAGCGCGGTTGATGTTGTTGTCTGGTTTGAAGAGTGTTGTGCCTGGGTAACCATCAACTACTGACCAGTTGTAGCCTGTCTCTACATATTCATATGACCAACGACTTTGTGGAACGTCAGTGAAATGTGGACCGCCTGTGGTGTTAGTAGTCAGTGGAGCTCCCAAAACAAGCATTTTCATAGCCTGTTCACGAGTTACTGGGTCAGCAGGACCGTAGTAACCAGTGAGAACACCTGTATTGTCTTTATAACCGCTAACAATACCGTGTTTAGCAGCTGTTTCTACATATTGGTAGAACCAAGCGCTCTTCGGAACATCTTTAAATGTTGGAACGTCTGGGTTCTCAAGAGGCAAATCGAATGCCTCAACGACAAGTTTCGCCATTTCAGCGCGGTTGGCGAGATCTCCTGGTCGGTAAATGCCTGTAGAAGTATTGAGTACTCCGTCGGCGGCTAGTTTTTCCACGTATGGATAAAACCATTGGTCTGCAGGAACGTCCTGGAAGGTAGCTGCTTGAGCGACGCTAACTGTAAACATGCTCATAACGAGCATAGCGAGGCTAAAACCTGCAACCTTGGAACGAACCTTACGCAAACTTTGTGCAATTGTCATAGATTGCTTAAGGGATTAAGGAATAGGTTGATAAATAAACAGAGATATTTATTGTAAGAAAAGCGTTCGGAGCCCATAAGTGGGTGCCCGCTTACTAGAAGAAGGCCGGCTCGGTCGAACGGTCATTAAATTTAGGACTAAATCTAATTAAGATAATTAAGCTTTAAAGCTTGAGAAATGTTTAATAAAAAACAAAAGATACGACTCACGTTTTCCTGATTTTCAAAGGTCTAAACCTCGTTCAGTAAACTTTTTTGGCATAATTTCTTTTGAGCATTTAAAGGCTTTAAGGGCCTTTTCGCTCCGGTAAAATTACAAACCGTGGTATACGTTCGGGCTCGTTTTCGCATTTGTTACGAACCTCATTTTTTCCCTTGTGTAAGACCTAAACTACTTTCGCTTTACATAATGATATACCCGTACTCGGGTACACGCGAAAGGTTACCAAATGGCATGCGGCAAGTCAATTGCGTGCACACCTACATACAGTGGTTCCGCGGGGTTCGTTTCAACATTAGTCGAGACAAAAAATAGAAATGTGTTGTTATTTTAATTTTGGTAGTCCTAACGGGAGTCGAACCCGTGTTTCTACCGTGAGAGGGTAGCGTCCTAGACCACTAGACGATAGGACCATTTTCAAAAAGCCGCCATAATGTATACTAACCAAGCTTGGTTTTCAATTAACAATATACTTTCTCAATGGCAAAAGATTATTATTCAATTTTAGGTGTCGAAAAAAGTGCAAATGATCAGGATATAAAGAAGGCGTATCGCAAACTCGCTCTTCAATTTCATCCGGATAAAAATAAAGATAATAAAGAGGCAGAAGCAAAGTTCAAAGAGATCAATGAGGCGTACGAGGTACTTTCTGATAAACAAAAGAGGTCGACCTATGACCAGTTTGGCTCCGCAGGGCCTGGATTTGGCGGCGGCGGATTTAGCGGTAACGCCCAGGGGTTTGGCGGCCAGGGATTCGATTTTTCTTCTTTTAGCGGGGCCGGCGGCTTTGCAGATATTTTTGAAACTTTTTTTGGCGGAGGTGGCGGCGCACAACGCAGGGGTGCTAAACGCGGACCTCAGGCAGGCGATGATATTGAGTTTGAACTGAAGCTCACTTTTGAAGAAGCGGCCTTTGGTGTTGAAAAGGAACTTTCCGTAACAAAGTTTGTGGCATGCACACATTGTCATTCCACTGGCGCGGAACCCGGCAGTAAAAGTGTTACCTGTAAAACTTGCGGAGGAACAGGAGAGGTTCGAGTTATCCGTCAGACTTTATTTGGACAGATGGCGAGCGTAACAGTTTGCGGTGAATGTTATGGAGAAGGCCGTGTTCACGAACAAAAATGTACTATATGTAACGGTTCAACCCGAGTACGTAAAACTGAAAAAATTCGCGTAAAGATTCCTGCAGGCGTAGATAACGATTCGACTGTGCGACTGAATGGCAAAGGTGAGGATGGTAGATTTGGAGGTCCAGCCGGAGATTTGTATGTTCATATAAGAGTATCGCCAAGCAAAACATTTATCCGTAACGGATATGATGTTCATTCAGAAGTTCATATTCATTTATTACAGGCTGTACTCGGAAGTACTGTTGCGATTCAAACTCTCAAAGGTGAGATGGAGTTGAAAATTCCGGCCGGCACTCAAAGTGGACGGGTATTTAAATTGAAAGAGCTAGGAATTGAAAAATTACGCAGCAGCGGACTTGGCGATCAATATGTAAAAGTGCTTGTTGATATTCCAACAAAACTTAATCGTAAGGAACGCGAACTGTATGAACAGCTGGGAAAAGAGGCTGGCATAAGCGGTAAAGGTAAAGACGGTCTCTTTAGTAAATTCATGGGGAATACATAGAGACTGACTTCTAAATTGCTCGAAAAATAGTTCTCCTGTATAATTTGGAGCAATTGATGATTTGTTGAAACAAAATGAATTTAAATCTTTCTTGGGATCTTTTTATTTTAGTTTTCTTTGCAGTTGTCACTGCATATAGTTTTATTATTGGTAAAAATCAGACTCTCAAAGTTATCACCGCCACTTATGTTGCGATACTTTGTGCTGACGGCATGGGAAATCTTTTCGCAAAATATTTTGCATCTTCTGAAGCTTTCCTTAAGTTCATGAAACTTTTTTCAATCGGCAATGCTGATCAGGCTGTAGCCTTTTTTAAGGTACTGATACTCATAATTATTGTGGTTTTGATGGCTGTTCGCGGACTTTATAATTATGATTCCGGAGCCGATGGCCCCGTGAGCATGAGACTTTCCATTACCTTACTTCTTGGAGTTTTAAGTGCGGGACTGATGTTGAGCGCCATGCTGGTGTTTGTTTCGGGTTCATCTTTGGTGAACCATGTTGCTGTTTTAAACAACCCGCTGACAGAAATTTATGCCCAATCTCGTTTGGTTCGCATCATGCTTGATTATTCTAATATGTGGTTTTTCCTACCTGGTGTAGCCATTATTAGCCTAAGCATGATGGACAAAAAACCGGCATAAAATCTTTCTTTATAAAAAGACTTGCTTAACCTGCCCGCGATTCATAGAATATCAGGGCTGTTTTAAAATTAGGTTTAAACGGTTTTATAAATTTTTTGGGCCAATAGCTCAGTCGGTAGAGCAACTGCCTTTTAAGCAGATGGTCGCTGGTTCGATTCCAGCTTGGCCCACCATTCAACTGAAAATCATCATCTTGCTTCGTCGGGAAGCTCAAATGCACTCACCATATATCTGTATATGGTTCGTTTGCATTTGACCTTCCCTCCTCGCAATCTGATGATTTTGAGTTGAATACGATTTTCTATTTATTACCTCCACTAACGTAATCCCTGGTTTTTTAGTTCTTAATGTTTTTTGTTGGATTCAGATTCTTTTCTCTCAATGGATGATTGTTGCTTCGCAAATGGCTTCCTGTTTCCAATTCAAAAAATTTTTCTCGCGATTTCACCATAACGCTGGTAACTGTTCAATGGTGTTTTTAAGTATTCATTTGCTTACTCAATTGAGTACTCACTATAATAGTTTTAAGAAAATTTAATCTTTTTCTTTCCTATGTCTGAAACGTACCTCTCGATCCAAGAAGCTGCTGCTGTAAGCGGAAAATCTATTCAGACTATCAGGAGAGCATTGAAAAACAGTCGGCTCCAATCCAAAAGAAAAAAAACTCCTCAGGGGTTTAACTACCTGATTAGCCGGGAGAGTCTTTTAAACTTCTACAAACTGAACGAGGATTTAATGGAACGTGATGCTGGTGGTATAAATAAAAAAGAACGAAGTGTTACCGGTGAGTTCGCAACACTTCAAGATCTTCAAAAATTTCAGCATCAGATTGAACAACTTCTGGATGAACAGAAAAAAGAGAAAGACAGTTTTATCAGATTCATGAAAGCTTTCCAGGAACGATTTGTTGTTATGGAAAACCAAATGAAGCTCTTGGAACAGCCAAAAAAGCGTTGGTTCCATTTTTGGAAATAAATCTAAGCTTATTAAATATGTAAAAGGTGAAACATTTTTGCTTTGCTGTTTTTGTAAGTAATTTGAGATGTTTTCTGTTATGCTCTCATCTGTATTTGTAAGTTCGAGTTGTGGCCAAAAAAGTTACTAAAAGTCTGCATAAGCAAAAACATGACCGGGCTTTTTTGAAAAATTTATCGGCAACAGTTTTCAAATTCCGGAAAAATCATGCTGCCTTTTTTTGGCTTTTAGCAATTGTTATTGGCACTTTAATTTTAGCATTTAGTTTTTATCTTTATATTGCCTATCTGCTTCCCTTGCCGACGGAAACTAAAGTTTTTTCCAATACTGCGACAACTAAAATTTTTGATCGTAACGGAAAACTTCTGTATGAAGTTTTGAAACCTGATGAGGGAAAAACAACGTTTATTTCTTTTCAGCAAATTCCAAAACAGTTTATTGAGGCAACTATTGCATCAGAGGATAACGATTTCTATCAACACTCAGGGGTTGACTTTTGGGCTTCCATAAGGGCTTTATACACAAACACTACTGAAGGAAGAATCGTCAGCGGGGGTAGTACGATTACCCAACAGTTAGTGCGTAACCTGATGGGTACTCAACAGCAGCGCGATCTTTCTACAAAAATAATGGAGTCTTTTTATGCAATTCGATTGAGCCATCTCTATAGTAAGGATGAAATTCTGGAGCAGTATATTAATAAAATTTATTACGGAAATTTATCTTACGGTGCACAGTCGGCTTCGCTGAACTATTTTGGGAAAAATCTTCAAGATCTCGATCTGGCGGAGACAACTTTTCTTGCCGGTCTCCCACAATCGCCAAGTACATATAACCCCTATAATGCCTACTCTAAAGCAAAAAAACGTCAGGAGTATGTTTTAAAACAACTCACTCAAGACAACTATATAACTCAGGAACAGTCAGATGCTGCACTGGCCGAGTCTATCAATCTTCGAACGAAAAAAAATTCAATTCAGGCTCCGCATTTTGTTCAGGAAGTTCTGGCAGAACTTGATGATGATTTTGGTGCTGATATGGTTACGCACGGTGGTTTGCAAGTGACAACTACTCTCGATTTAAATCTTGAACAAGCGGCAGAAAAAATTGTGGATAACCAGGTGGATTTTTTACATCGTCATAATGTTTCTAACGGAGCGCTTTTGTCAGTTGATGTTACCACTGGTCAGATTTTGGCTTGGGTAGGCAGTAAAAACTACTTTGATGATTCGATTGATGGTGCTGTAGATATGCTCACTTCACTGCGACAACCTGGATCATCCATTAAACCTCTCAACTATTTACTGGCGTTTGAAAAAGGATACACACCGGCTACAGTTCTCTTTGATGTGCCTACGCAGTTTTCAACTGCAACCGGTCCGTATAGTCCAAAAAATTATGATCTGGATTATCATGGCCCGGTGAGAGTTCGCACTGCACTGGCGAGCTCCTATAATATTCCGGCAGTAAAAACTTTGGACTTTGTTGGCGTGGAAAATTTCATAGCGTTTTTGCGATTACTCGGAATTGATACATTAGATGAACCGACCGACCATTATGGTTTGGCGTTAACACTTGGGGGTGGTGAGGTTCGTCCTTATGATATGGCAAAGGCATTTTTAGTATTGGCCAATTATGGCTATCAAAAGCCACTTTCTTCTATACTCAAAGTTGAGGATGCAGATGGAAAAGAACTTTTTTCCTGGAAACCACCAGTTGAAAATTATCTTCTTGGACCAAACGGCCAACAACATGCCTACCAGATTATTGATATCCTGAAAGATCCAAATGCCCGCATACCTGGTTTTGGTGAAGGTAGTGTTTTGGAATTAAGTCATGAAGCCGCCGTGAAAACCGGCACAACGCGCAACTTTCGTGATAACTGGACGATTGGTTTTACTCCAGATTTGCTTACTGTTGTTTGGGTAGGGAATGCTGACGCCGCACCGATGGAGAATGTTTCTGGTGTTGATGGTGCTGCTCCAATCTGGGCAAACTTTATGGAACAGGCTTTGGCAGGCAGACCTCATTTACAATTCAATATTCCTGCCGGTTTACATCAAGTTGAGGTCTGTGCAATTTCCGGTCTGTTGCCTGGTGATTTATGTCCGGAAAGAGTGATTGATTGGTTTGTGCAAGGCTATGAGCCGAAAAATATTGATAACTATTACCAAAAACTCTCGATTTATGAGCCGAATGGTCACGTAATCCATAAGGAGTGCCTGGATCGCTATAATCCCTCTTCAATAAAAGAAAAAGTGATGATTGCCTACCCAGTAGAGTTACAAAAATGGGCTGCTGAAAAAGGCTTTCCTGTAGCCACTTATGAGCCATGTGATGCCGCTTCTGATTACTCAAACGCCTCTTCAGGCGGATACGCGAATGATCAGGCTCCAAAGGTTTTATTTGATACACCAAAGCAAAATGATGAATACCTTCTGGATAGTACACTCCCCCTCGATGCGCAAAAAGTGCCGTTTCGCATTACTGTTCCATTGAATACCCAAAAAATTAGCTATTTTGTGGATGGGAAAAATGTTGCCACTCTTGATAGCCAGCCTTTTACTTATTTATGGTTAGGAACCAAAGGAACTCATAAAGTAAAAGCCGTGGCTGAGGTTGAAAATGGTACAAAAGTGGAAAGTTCAGAAATTATTTTTATCGTCAGGTAGTTTTTTTGTAATAGTTTTTTAAGAGCTTCAGTTACCACTATCAATCGCAAGTGATTAAATGAACCGTGCTTGATTATGTTAACTCTTTCTTATAATCTAGTGGATATACCGTCTTCTGGTACTGAAGTAGCCTCTCGCATACGACAAACTGTGGATCTTAAACAAGAACAACAATTAGTAGAAATGGCTAAAAAAGATCCAGAAAGTTTTGGTAAACTTTACGACTACTATTTTCCAAAAATTTACTCTTTTGTCAGAGCGAAAATTTATGATCAGGATGAAGCTGAGGATTTAGTGAGTGAAATTTTTACCAAGGTACTTGAAAACCTGCACAAATTTGAATGGAGAGGTTATCCGTTCGGAGCATGGCTTTTCAAAATAGCCAGAAACACTTTGAATGATTATTATATTAAGGCTAACCGAGGGCGCGTTGTTGATATAGAAGAGGTACCGGGTATAAAAGATGACGAAGAAAAAACATCACCTCATAAGAAGGCTGCTGAAAATGAGCTTTCAGATAAGGTGAGAGAGATCATGAAAGAGCTACCTGAACGAGAACTGTCAGTGATTCATTTAAAATTTTTCTGCGGACTTTCTAATAGAGAGATTACGCAAGTTGTTGGTCTTACTGAAAGTAACGTTGGTGTCATTTTGTACCGCACACTTAGAAAAATTAAACCTGACTTACAGTATTTCGCCTAAACCTTATATAAATGTTCTTCAATAAGAAAAAAATTAGCGACTTCCTCAACAAACTGGATGCTTCCAAGCGCCCAGCAGACCTTGATGTTGTGGTAAAAGCTGTTGAGAAGCAGGCTCCTAAAAAAGCTACTCCACAGTTTCAAAAATCTTTAAGAGATCAGATGCTGGCCAAGCATAAAGAGTTGTATGCTGCAAAGTCTGAGCACAAAACATCTCGTGCAGTTGTTGAGGATGATGAAGAGATTAAGCATTCTGGCTTTAGATTCAAGGGATGGTCATTTGCATTAGCATTGCTTCTGGTTGTTACGGTTTCAGGA
>Ga0068869_100000360_pt1 | contig 24448 bp, 19 predicted proteins | sample KBSMisM52_FD_64676 | JGI IMG/M metagenome (GOLD analysis project Ga0068869, IMG submission 64676) | Miscanthus rhizosphere microbial communities from Kellogg Biological Station, Michigan, USA - KBS Miscanthus M5-2 | ecosystem: Host-associated > Plants > Roots > Rhizosphere > Soil ... | reverse complement strand
GGGCCGACGGAAGGCGCGGTGCCGCCGGCGGGCAGGGGGTGGCGCGTGGAGTTGATGGCGCGGTGGTAGAAGTAGCGGATGAGCGTCGTGCCGTGGTGCTGCTGGATGACGTCGATGACGGCGCGGGGGAGCTTGTGCTTGAGTGCGAGGTCCACGCCGTCCTTCACGTGGCTCTTGATGATGAGAGCGGAGAGCGACGGATTGCTGAGGTCGTGGGGGTTGACCCCGTCGCGCTGGTTTTCGGCGAAGTATTCGGGCTTGGTCGTCTTGCCGATGTCGTGGAAGAGGGCGCAGACGCGGGCGAGGAGCGGGTTGGCGCCGATCTCGGCGGCGGCGTTTTCGGAGAGTTGGGCGACGACCAGCGAGTGGTGGTAGGTGCCGGGGGCCTCGAGCTGCATGAGGCGCAGGAGCGGGTGGTTGTAGTCGGTGAGTTCGAGCAAGGTGATGTCGGTGGTGCGCTTGAACAGGCCCTCGAGCACGGGGAGCAGGCCGACGACGATCACGCCGGTGAGCACGCCGGTGGCGAGGCCGGCGACCATGTGTTTGATGACGGTGACAAATTCCAAGCGGTCGATGAAGCCGATCATCAGGGCGAAGGCCGCGACGGTGATGCCGGAGAACACCGAGGCGCGCACGACGCTGCCGCGTTTGCGGGTGTGGCTGCCCCAGAAGATGGCGACCACGGAGGCGAGGAACGTCAGCACGAGCAGGTCGAGGCGGTTGCCGTAGATCACGCTGGTGAAGATCGAGACGAACAGCGCCATGAAGATGGCGGAGCCGGCGTTGATGAGGATGGCGACGATCAGCGGCGCGATGGCGACGGGGGCGAGGAAGGGCAGGAGCGAGCCGGCCGCGGGATTGTTGACGAAGAAGGGCAGGCCGCCGAGGGAGTAGGTGGCGCGGACCAGCGCGAGGTTGAGGATGACGACGAGCGCGAGCAGGCCGAGGCGGCCGTTGCTCAGGAGCGTTTCTTTGTCCTCGATGCGGATGTAGAGGACGCTGGCGATGAGCATGGCCAGCACGAGGAGAACGCGGCCGAAGAGCTGCAGGCCCTCGTCGAGGGCGATGTCCCCGTGGTCCATCAGGAACTGGCGGTGGGCGGTGAGCATCTCGTATTGCTCGGGGGTGACCCGGAGGCCGGGCTCGATGATCGTCTGGCCGCGGGCGACGTCGACGAAAACGGGCTTGAGCTCGCGGATGGCGTTCTCCTGGAGGCGGCGGGTCGCATCGAGGTCGAAGATGAGGTTGGGCGTGACGCCGTTGCGGAAGATGCGGAAGAGCGGGAGGCCGATCTCGCGTCCGCCGGCCTCGGCGGCGAGGTTGATGCGCAGGGCGGTGAGGGCCTGTTCCATCGATTCGGCGGAGCGACGGGTGAGGGTGCCGTCGCCGCTGACGATCTGTGAAATGGTGACACGGCCGGGCTCGGAGCCGAGCGTGCCGCTGTCGTGGATGCCCTCGTTGTAGAGGTCGCGAAGCACGCGCAGGCCGCTCTCGATCAGGGCGGCGCGGGCGGGGGCCGGGCCGATGTTCATGAGAAAGGCGATGTCGGCGGCGGGGACCTGGTAGGGGCCCTTGGCGTTGAAGGCATCCACGAGCGCGGCGAAGTCGTCCTTGCGCTTGGCCGGCAGCACGGCGCCTGCGGGATGGTTGTGTTCAAACGTGTCCAGACTGGCGAGCAGTTCGCCGAGGTGGGTCTCGAACTGGTTGAATGATTCGAAATCGAGGCGGTAGACGGGCGGCAGGCGGTCGCGGAGCTGGTCCTCGGCGAGGCGTGTCTTGACCTTGCTAGGGTAGCTGAACGGGGCGCTGGCGACGATGCGCAGGCTGGCGATCTGGTTTTCGAGGACCGGGAGGTTGGCGGTCGAGATGCCGACGAAGCTGATGAGCACGATCGCCGCGGTGGTGGCGGCGAAGATCAGCAGCGTGACCAGGCGGCTGGTTTCGAGGAACTCCACGGTGCCGGAGACCGCGGCGGTCTTGCGGGTGCGCGGCTGGTTGCTGTGGAGCAGTTTTTGGAAAAAGGGAGACATCGCGGTTTAGCGGCTTTCGTCGTCGTCCTCGTCGGTCGAGATGGGATTCTTGTAGCGCTCGTAGGCCTCGATGATCTTGAGGACGAGCGGGTGGCGCACGACATCGGCGCCGCTGAATTGGTGAAATTCGATGCCGGGCACGTCGCGCAGGATGCGCTGCACCTCGAGCAGGCCGGACTGTTTTACGCGCGGGAGGTCGATCTGGGTGATGTCGCCGGTGACGACCATGCGGGATTCTTCGCCGAGGCGGGTGAGGAACATCATCATCTGCTCGGGCGTGGTGTTCTGGGCCTCGTCGAGGATGATGAAGGCGTTGCTCAGCGTGCGGCCGCGCATGTAGGCGAGCGGGGCGATTTCGATGACGCCTTTTTCGGACAGGCGCGCGACGTCCTCGGCGTCGAGCATGTCGCCCATCGCGTCGTAGAGCGGGCGCAGGTAGGGGAGGATCTTTTCGTTGAGATCGCCGGGCAGAAAACCGAGCGCCTCGCCGGCCTCGACGGCGGGACGGGTGAGGATGATACGCTGGACCTGGTTTTTGAGGAGCGCCGAGACGGCGGCGGCCATCGCGAGGTAGGTCTTGCCGGTGCCGGCGGGGCCGATGCCGAAGACCAGCGAGTGCGTCTGGATCGACTGGAGGTAGAGTTTTTGCCCGAGGGTTTTCGGGACGATGGTCTTGCGATTGGTGGTGACGACGAGGGGCTTGCCGAACAACTCGCGCAGGTGGTCGGATTCGCCGCGGGCGATCATCTCGACGAAGCGGGTGAAGTCGGTGGTGCGGATGTGCACGCCCTGGGTGCGGGCCTCGTTGAGGAAGCCGAGGAGCGACTCGGTCTGGGCGATGGCGGCTTCGGAGCCGTCGATCTGGAGCCAGTCGTCGCGGCTGACGAGGGTGACGCCGAGGTGTTTTTCCACGAAGGCGAGGTTGTCCTCGCGGCCGGCGTAGAGCTGGTGGAGGTGGCGGGCGGAGGGAAAGTGAAGCGTCTTGGTCGCCATGCGGAAGCGGGTCAGGCGGACTTCAGTTTCGCGGCTTCGACCGCGAGGCGTTCCCACGTGGACTCGAGGGCCTGGGGCAGGATGCGGGTCTGGCCGAGGACGGGCATGAAGTTGTTGTCGCCGTTCCAGCGGGGGACGAGGTGGCCGTGCAGGTGGGGGATGCTGCCGCCCGAGGCGGACCCGAGGTTGAAGCCGATGTTGAACCCGTCGGGCCGCATGGCGTTGAGGAGGACTTTTTTGCCGAAGGTGATGATTGCGAACAGATCGGCGTTTTCGGCGGGGGTGAGTTCCTCGATGTCGGTGACCTCGCGGAAGGGGATGGCGAGCAGATGCCCCGGGTTGTAGGGAAACCGGTTGAGCATCAGGTAGGAAAGGGGGCTGCGATGAACGATCAGGGCCGCGCGGTCGTCCATGAGGGCGGGCAACTCCGTGAAGGGCCGCTTGAAGTCGGGCATGCGCGGCGCCTCTATATATTCCATGCGCCAGTAAGGATGGAGCTGCGACATCGGTAGAAAAGGACGGGGAGATAAAAGTCCGCCCGAGGCAAAGTCAAAGCCCCCTGTGGCGTGTCGCCGGGCATTTGCGAAGAGTTTGAAATTGTCGGGGCCGGTTTGTCCGGCGATGACTTTGGGTTCCATTCAATATCCATGCATTCCTTTAAACCTGTTGTGCGTCGTCGTGTGGTGGTCACCGGTCTGGGCGCGGTCAGCCCGTTGGGCCTGAGCGCCTCCGAAACCTGGTCCGGCCTGGTGGCCGGTCGTTCCGGCATCGGTCCGATCACCCGGTTCAACCCCACCGGTTGCACCGCGCAGATCGCCGGCGAGGTGAAGGGCTTCGAGCCGACCAAGCCGCTGGCGACCCCGCTGCACCCGCGTGGCGCGCAGGGCGAGGCGCTGACGTCGGTCTTCACGCCGAAGGACGCCAAGAAGTTCGGCCGGTTCACCCACCTCGGCGCGGCGGCGGCGGTCGAGGCCTATACGGACTCCGGACTCGATGCGCATCGCGCCACCCTGAACCCCGAGCGCATGGGCGTGAATCTCGGCGTGGGTCTCGGCGGCCTGCCTGAGATCGAGGCGATGCAGGAAACCTTCAACACGGGCGGGTTTCGCAAGATCTCGCCGTTCTTCATCATCCAGATCGCGCCCAACCTGCTCTCCGGCCAGGTGAGCCTGCTGCTCGATTTCCGCGGTCCCAACATGGCGGTGGCCTCGGCCTGCGCCACCAGCGGCCACGCGCTCGGCGAGGCGGCGGCGGCCATCGCGCGCGGCGACGCCGAGGTGATGATCGCCGGCGGCGCGGAGGCCTGCGTCACTCCGCTGGCGATTGGTGCGTTTGCACAGATGCGCGCGCTTTCGACGCGTAACGATGCTCCGGAAAAAGCGTCGCGGCCGTATGACCGGGACCGCGACGGGTTTGTGTTTGCGGAGGGCGCGGTGGTGTTCGTGCTCGAAGAATACGAGCACGCGGTGAAACGCGGCGCGCGCATCTACGCCGAGTTGCGCGGTTACGGCGCGTCGGCCGACGCCTACCACCTGTCCTCGCTGGCGCCCGGCGCGGAGGGCTCGCAGCGCTCGATGCGCGCCTCGCTCGTCTCGGCGGAACTGCCCGCCACGGCGATCGACTACGTGTCGGCGCACGCCACCTCGACGCCCGGCGGCGACGGCGAGGAGTCGGCGGCCATCGCGGCGGTGTTCGCGGAAAACAAGGCGACGCTCCATGTGAGCGGCGTGAAGTCGATGACCGGCCACCTGCTCGGCGGCGCGGGCGCGATGGGCGCGTTCGCGGCCGTGAAGGCGGTGCACGAAGGCGTGATTCCGCCGACCATCAATCTGGACAACGTCGATCCCGCCATCGCGGCGCTCGGGCTCAACCTGACGCCCAACGTCGCGGTGAAGAAGCCCGTGCGCGCGGCGCTCGCCAACAGCTTCGGCTTCGGCGGCACCAACTGCTCGGTGGTGTTCACGGCGGTTTGACGCGTCGCGATGGACCGCCGGATCCTCTGGTTTTTCGGGCTGCTTGCCCCGGTCTTCGCATGGTCGTGGATCGCGCCGCACGACCGGTTCACTTGGTGGCTGGAGGCGGGGCCGGCGGTCGCGGCGGGGGTGTTGATCTTCCGCGTGCGGGACCGGTTTCCGTTGTCCACGCTGCTGCTCGTGCTGGCGTGGGCGCATTGCGCGGTTCTGCTGGTGGGCGCGCACTACACCTACGCGCTGGTGCCGGCCTTCGACTGGCTGCGCGACCTCGTCGGAGGCACGCGCAACAACTACGACAAGCTCGGGCATTTCATGCAGGGCCTGGTGCCGGCGATCCTCACGCGGGAGATCCTGCTGCGCACCTCGCCGCTGCGCGACCGGGGCGACGGACGCCCGAGCGGCTGGCTGGGATTCCTGGTGGTGAGCGTGTGCCTGGCGTTCAGCGCGCTGTATGAGTTGTTCGAGTGGCTGGTCGCCGATGTGAGCGGCGCGGCATCGGACAGTTTTCTCGGCACGCAGGGTTATGTGTGGGACACGCAATCCGACATGGCGTGGGCGCTGATCGGCGCGGTGTGCGCGGTGCTTTTGCTGTCGCGCATTCATGACCGCTCGCTGGCGAAAGTGCTGGCCGCGCGGGGCGGGATCGGGCAATCCGAACGCTCCCCATGACGAGTCTTTGGAAGAAGTGGACCGCCTCCGTTCCCGCGCCCTTTCTGGCCGCGCTGCTGCTTGGCGCCGGCTTCATGGGCTTCGTGGCCTGGGACCAGTCGCATTGGTGGAGCACCAAAGAGGATTACGGCTTCGGCTGGCTGGTGCCGGCGTTCGTCGCCTTTGTCGTCTATGACCGCTGGCCGAAAATCCTCGTTGCGCTGAAGGACTGCGCCGCGCCCGGCAGCCCGCGTGCGACCGGCGGGGCGGGTTGGATACTGGGCTTTCTCACGTATGCCGCGCTGGCCGGCGGCGCGCTGTTGTTTTTGGTCGGCGCGCTTTATCGCGCGGGCGCGGGTCCGTCGTATCCGGGAACGCTGGCCCTGTCGCTCGGCACGGGATCGCTGCTGCTGCCGTTGCTGCTGCTCAACGCCCCCGAGGCGGCCGCTCCGGTCGACGGTGCGACGCCGGTGAAAACCGGCTTGTTCGCGGATGCGCGGGTGAAACTGGTGTCGTTTTTCCTGTTCCCCGCGCTGGTGTGGCTGGTGTCGGCGCCGATGGTGTCTGTCATCGAGAACAACCTGAGCCTGTTCATGCTCAACCGCGTGGCTTCGACGGTGTTTTTTGTCTTCGACACGCTGGGCATGGCGATCGAACAGCAGGGTAACGTGCTCAAGCTGCCTCTCGGCGACGTCGGCGTGGCCGAGGCGTGCTCAGGCATCCGTTCGTTCACCGCGTGTCTCTTCGCGGGATCGTTTCTGGCGGCCGTGTTCTTGAAGAGCCTGTGGAAAAAAATCGGCCTTGTCGCGGCGGCCATCGTCTTCGCCTTCGGCACCAATCTCATTCGCAGCCTTTTCCTCACCGCGTGGGCCTACAACTACGGGCCGGCGGCCATCGAGGGAACGGTGCACGACGCCGCCGGTTACGCGGTGCTCGGTCTCACGGTGATCGGCCTGCTGTGCATGCTGCCGCTGTTTAACCTGACGTTTGTCTCCGGCCGTCACGGGCACGGGCTCGCGCATGACGACGCGCCTGCGGACGGTCCCACGGCCTGAGCACATCCGATGATCTGGCTCTACCGACTGCTTTTCCCGCCGGTGATGCTGCTGGCCTCGCCGTATTACCTGCTGCGCATGCGGCGGCGCGGCGGCTACAAAAACAATTTCGGCCAGCGCTTCGGCGCGACACCGCCGCTGCCGGCGAAGCGTCCCGGCGTGCGTCGTGTGTGGCTGCAGGCGGTGAGCGTGGGCGAGATGCTGGCGGTGGCGCCGCTGCTGGAGGCGCTGCGCGCCGATCCGGCTGTGGAGATTTACCTGACGACCACGACCAGCACGGGCTATGCGCTGGCCCGCGAGCGCTACGAGTCGCTGGTGATCGGCATCGGTTATTTCCCGGTCGATGCGTGGCCGTTTTCACGGCGCGCCTGGAAGCGCATCGCGCCCGACCTGGTGATTCTCACCGAGGGCGAGCGCTGGCCCGAGCACATCCACCAGGCCGAGGTGCGCGGCGTGCCGGTGCTGGCGGTCAACTCGCGCCTGTCCGACCGCAGCTTCCGCCGCATGCTGGCGGTGCGCTGGCTGGCGAAGCCGCTGTTGCGCGGCATCACGCACATCCTCGCCTGCGCAGATCACGATGCGGAGCGGTTCCGCGAACTCGGATTTTCCGCCGAACGCATCACGATCACGGGAAACATCAAACTCGACGTGACCATCCCGGTGCTGTCGGACGGCGAAGCGACCGCGCTCCGTCGCGAACTCGGGTTTGGTGACGAACCGGTGCTGCTGGGCTCGTCTACCTGGCCGGGTGAAGAGGCGGCGTTGATCGAAACATTCAAGGCGCTGGAGGCCGACGGCGCGTCGGCGCGACTGCTGTTGGTGCCGCGGCACGCCGAGCGTCGCGCCGAGGTCGAGTCGCTGCTCAAGGCGAGCGGACTCGCGTATCATTTCCGTTCGCGCGGCGCGGCGCCGGGGCCGGTCGACGTGATGGTGGCCGACACAACGGGCGAATTGCGCCGGCTCACCCAGCTGGCCTCGGTGGTGTTTGTCGGCAAGAGCCTGCCTCCGCACCACGAAGGCCAGACGCCGGTCGAGGCGGCCGTGCTGGGCAAACCGGTGGTGTTCGGGCCGGCTATGTCGAATTTCAAGGTCATCGCCCGCGATCTGCGCGAAGCGGGTGCGGCGCTCGCCGTGGACGACGCGGCCGGACTGACTGTGGCCGTGTGTGCGCTGTGGGACGACGCGGCTGCGCGCGACCGTATGGCGGCGGCGGCGCAGACCTGGCATCGCGCCAATCAAGGCGCCGTGCTACGCACGCTGGCGGCGATCCGCGGCGTGCTGGCCGGCTAGGCGGCGGGCGTATCCGTCGGAGGGAACGGGAGCGTGGCGGTCGCCGCGGCATGGCGTCCGCGGCGCGCTTCGTAGAGCCGCAACAGGTGCTTGCGCTGGTCGTAGCTGATGATTTCGGCGTGACGCCCCCATGCGAGCAGGGTGCGGAACAGCGGCCGCGGTTTTTCGTGGGGCAGCGCGACCTGGAGTTCCCGCAGCAGTTCCTCCTCGGTGATGATCTGGTTTTCCTGCACGCGGATCAGGCGCACGAGCAGCTCGAAGATCTTCAGCTTGAGCAGCTGTTCACGCAGCAGGTGCTTTTGCTCGGTGGTGGAGGCGGCGACGATGTGCTTGCCGAGGTCGGTGATGATCACGTCCTGGCCGGGTGTGTTCAGGAAGCCCAGCAGTTCGGCGGCCTTGATGACGCGGACGACGGCGCCGAATTCGCGGCCGAAGCGTTCGGCCAGGTCGAAAACATCGCAGGGTTCGTCGCCGAGGAGGGCTAGCAGACCCAGGACCTCGCCCGGCGTGACGTAGGGCAGGCAGACCGGCGCGATGCGGCGGTGGGTCGCGTCCACCTTGGTGACGACCTTGCCGGCGTCGGCGGGGGCGGGCGTGTGGTCGGGCAGGTTGGTGTGGGTGAGGATGCGGTGGAGGGTCTCGACGGCGTCGCGGAAGGCCGGGGAGTCGGGGTCGCGCGGGTAGGGCAGGGTGTTGGGCACGATCTGCGCGATGCGGCCCGGCTGGGCGGCGAGCACGACGACGCGGGTGGCGAGGAAAACGGCTTCGGAGATGTTGTGCGTGACGAACACCATCGTGCGCAGCGGATGGTCGGGCGAGGCGAGCAGACGGCTGATTTCGTTGCGCAGGGTTTCCGCAGTCAGCACATCGAGCGCGCTGAACGGCTCGTCCATGCACAGGACCTCGGGCTGGGCGATGAGCGCGCGGGCGATGCCGACGCGCTGTTTCATGCCGCCGGACAGCTCGCGCGGATAGGAGTATTCGTAGGCGCCGAGGCCGACCGTCGCGAGGACGGTTTCAAGGCGCGCCTGCTGTTCGGCGGGCGGGAGGTGCTCGATGGGCAGGAGAATGTTGCCGCGCACGGTGAGCCACGGGAAGAGCGCGAAATTTTGAAACACCATGGCCACGCCCGGCGACACGCCATGCAGCCGCTCGCCGCGGTAGCTGACCGAGCCCTTGGTCGGCTGGATCAGGCCGGAAAGCACGCGGATGAGCGTGGACTTGCCGCAGCCGGAGGGGCCGAGCAGCGCGACGACGTCGTTTTCGGCGATGGTGAAATTCACGTCGGACAGGACGAGGTCGTGTTCCTGGGAGTTGGACGCATATTCGTGGCTGACGCGGGCGATTTCGATGAGCGGGGGAGTCGGATTCATGGCTCAGGTGCCGAAGCGGCAGCGATCGTTGGCGAGAGACTGGAGTTTCTTCCAGACGGTGCGGTTGATGCCCACGACGATGACGGCCATGACGATGGACGCGGCGGTGAGCACGGGGAAGTTTTTGGCGGCGGTGGCCTGGCTGATGAGGGAGCCCAGGCCGGTCGCCTTGTAGAGTTGGCCGTCGTCCTGGATGTATTCGGCCACGATGGTGGTGTTCCAGGCGCCGCCCGCGGCGGTGATCCAGCCGGTGACGAGGCCGGGCGCGATGGCGGGAAGCAGGTAGCGGCTCCAGCGCCGCCAGCGGCCGAGACGGAGAATTTCAGCGCAGCTGCGGATGTCGTTGGGGATCGCCGAGGCCGCGGAGGCGACGTTGAAGAGGATATACCACTGGGTGCCCAGCATGATGAGCGGCACCGAGCCCCATTGCAGCGGAGTCGCGCTGAAGTGCAGGAACAGCGCGAGGATCCATGGGTAGATCATCGGCGCGGGGAAGGACGCGGCAAACTGGATGAAGGGCTGGAGCTTGCTGGACAGCCGGGGGTTCAGGCCGATCCAGATGCCGACCGGCACAGTCCACAACGTGCCCAGCGTCACGGCCAGCAGCACGCGGCCGAAGGAGATGCCGGCGTCGGTCCAGATCGTGCCCCAGTCGGACAGCGTCACTTGCATGAGCAACCGCACCAGTTGCACCATGCCCAACGCCACGGTGCAGCCGATCAGCGCGAGGAAGAGCCGGTAAATCCACGCGGTGATGCGGCCGCCGGATTTTCTGGATGCGCGCTCGTCGATGCGTTCGACCGCATGGGGGGCGGTGCGCGGGCGGACCATCCAAGTCCACAGGCGTTCAAAGCCGACGAGGATGCGCTGGATCGCGGTCGAGCGCGCCAGCCACAGGCTCACGTTGGATTTGGGCGAGGCGGCGCCGGCGAAGTCATCCAGGTTGAAGCGCTTCGACCACAGCACCAGCGGCCACCACACCAGGCGGTCCACCGTCACGATGACCACGCCCATGGCGATGACGCCGAACAACTGGGCGCGCACGTCGTTGTGGTCGTGGGCCACGCTCATGTAGGAACCGATGCCCGGCACGCGAAAGTCCTGGTCGCCCAGTTGAAACGCCTCGGTGACGCTCAAGAAAAACCAGCCGCCGGCCATCGACACCATGCTGTTATAGACGAGCCCCTGCGCGCCGACCGGCAGCTCGACCTTCCAGAAACGCCGCCACCAACCGAAGTCGTAGAGCCGCGACAGCGAGCGGAAGTCGGGCGGCGTTCCCCTCAGCGAATCGTAATAACTGAAGGTCATGTTCCAGACCTGCCCGGTGAAGATCATCAGCACGCAGGCCAGCTCCAGGCCGGTGTTGCTATGCGGAAACAGCCCCACGAGCGCGATCACCAGGCCCGGTAGAAAACTCAGCACCGGGATGCTTTGCAGCACATCGAGCGCGGGCAGGATGAAGCGTTGCGCCCGGGTGTCGTAGAACGCCCAGGAGGACACGGTGATCGCGAACAGCAGGGAGAAAAAATAAGCGATCCAGCCGCGCGCGAGGGAGAAGAGCGCGTATTTGGGCAGCATCCACGGAGACAGGTCGATCTCGACGTTCTGACGCAACGGCTGGCGCCATTCTCCGGCGACGTGGGCCGCGCCGAACACCAGAGAAACCAGCCCGGTGATCACGACGGCGTCCATCACCAGGTTGGTGCGACGCGATGTCGGGCGGATGGATGCAAAAGCCATGGGACAGGTGAACGTCGCCACAAACCCCCGACAAGTGAGAAAGCGGATCAGGCGTCTTGGGCCGGCGTGATTTCACCTAGTTGTAATTAAGGGTTGCTCGCCCTCGGCGCCGGCCTACGGTCCGACGTTTTACGTTGGATGCAAACCCACGGTCCGAAACGAGTCTATACCCCCCAATCCCTCGAATTCTGGTTCGGTAAACTGGAGCACGACTGGGAGCGCCATTTTTCCGAGGCCCAGTTGGAAGAGGGCCACCGCATCTATCGCGACGGCGAGGTGCGCGAGCTGGAGCTGACCGCGTCCGACGCGATCATCCACCGCCGTATCGACAAGAAGGACGAGTATGCCGTGATCGAGTGGACCTCCGAGGGCGTCACCGTGCGCTCCTCGTCCACCGACATCGACCTGGCGCATTCGCTGGCCGTGGCCGGCTTGCACGAGATCGAGGAGCTGGTGGCCGACGAGATTTCCCCGCTGCCCGACGACACGCCTCCGGCAGCCGCGCCTGTTTCCAACGGAACCGGCGCTCATCACTCCGGTGCTCACGGTGCCCCTTCGCCATCCGCAGCCGCGCCCGTGCGCGCTCCCTCTGCTTCGCGCCGCACGCCCGCCGGTGCCGCCGCGCGCGCGGCCTCGCGCACGCTGATCCTCGTTTTCACGACCACGTCGGACGGGCTCACGTTCCAGGCCAACTGGGTCAACCCCGACAAGAAGCGCGTGCCCGCCCTCGGCCAGGCCGCGCAGGCCGCCGGCCAGAGTCACGCGACCGTGAGCTCCAGCGAGCGTGCCAAACTGATCGGCCTCGCCGCCTACGCGCGCAAGGCCCACTTCACCTACAACCAGGTCACCGGACTCTACGTGCTCGCCTCGGTGGTGGAGATTCCGAACTTCCTGCGCACGACGCTGCCGGCGTGGAAAAAACTCTTCGCGGTCGAGCTCGACGCGCAGTCGGGCAAACTCCTCCAGGGCACCAAAGAAATCTCCGTCGAGGCCGTCGCCACCGCGCGCAAGGGCAAGTCGGAAGGGCAGGGGCTCGACCTCCGCTGGATCTTCAAGGCTGGCGAGCGCCTGCTCACCGACGAGGAAATCTCGATTCTCACGCGCAAGGCGACCTCGACGATGATCATCCCCGACATCGGCATCGTGTCGCTGCCGGTCGAGCGGCTCGCCTCGATCAGCGCCTGGCACCGCACCGCCGCCGAGGCGCGCAGCACCGGCGACCTGTCGCCCTACCTGATTTTTTCCCTCTACAACGACAACCGCGTCAAACTCACCCTCTCGCCCGAGCTGGAGGCCTGGCGCCAGAACGTCCTCACCTCCACCGCGTCCACGCCGGAGCTGCCCGAGCTGCTCCGTCCGTATCAACGCCGCGGTGTCGAGTGGATGCACCACCTGTGCGACGTGGGTTGCCACGGTTTGCTGGCCGACGAGATGGGTTTGGGCAAAACACTCCAGGTGCTCACGCTGCTCGCGTCGCGCCCGATGGCGGACCGCCCGAGCATCATCGTGTGTCCCGCCAGCGTGGTGCCCGTGTGGCGCGAGGAGATCGCGCGGTTTTATCCGCACCTCATCGTTGACGTGCTCAAGACCGGCAACGATTTCGGCGCCCGCAAGGACCCTATCATCTGGCTCGCGAGCTACACCCAGCTTCGCAAACACCGCTCGCTGCTCGACGGATGTTCGTTCAGCTACGCGGTCCTCGACGAAGGCCAGTTCATCAAGAATCCCGATGCGAAGGTCACGCAGACCTGCTTCGCCCTGCGCGCCCGCCACCGCATCGTGCTGACGGGCACGCCGCTGGAGAACCGCCAGCTCGACCTCTGGTCTATCTTCCGCTTCCTGCTGCCCGGCCTGCTCGGCTCGCGCCTCGCCTTCGAGAATTCGCTCAACGCCGACCGCACCGGCACGCTCGACCGCCTCCGCGCGCAACTCGCCCCCTTCATCCTGCGCCGCACCAAGGACGCCGTCGCCACCGAGCTCCCGCAGAAGGTCGAGATCGACCTGTTGTGCCCGCTCACCGAGGTGCAGCGCGCCGAATACGCCAAGATCTGCTCCGAGGGCCTCAACCGCCTCGGCGACGACGTGGGTGCGGCCATGCGCGAAAAATCCTTCGGCTTCCTCGCGTTGCTCACGCGTCTGCGCCAGGTGTGCTGCGATCCGGACATGCTGCCGTGGATGCACGCGCCGTTGGCCGACTCCGGCAAGATCACCCTGCTGGTCGAGAAACTCGCCGAGGTCGTTGGCAGCGGCCACAAGGTCGTGATCTTCTCCCAGTTCGTGATGCTCCTCGACCGCGTGCGCACGGCGCTTGCGGAAAACTTCCCCGACCTGCCGCGCTACGAACTCACCGGCATGACGCTCGACCGCCTGAAGCCCGTGCAGTCGTTCCAGAACGCCGAGGGCGCCGCCGCCATGCTCGTGTCGCTCAAGGCCGCCGGCACCGGCATCACGCTGCACGCCGCGGACTACGTCTTCCTGCTCGACCCGTGGTGGAACCCCGCCGTCGAGGCGCAGGCCGTCGATCGCGTGCACCGCATCGGCCAGAAGAGCACGGTCTTTGTGTATCGCATGGTCACGGCCGGCACGATCGAGGAACGCATCCAGGCGCTGCAGGCCTCGAAGAAGGATCTCTTCAACAAGGTGGTCGGCGGACTCGGCGGCGACTTCGACCTGAGCCGGCATTTCTCGTCGTTGCACGAACTCGTGCAGCTCACGACCACGCAGGAAGAGGTCGAGACGGTCGTCTGAGCGCGGAGCTGCGAACCGACTGCGGACAGCGGCGGTTAAAATTCGTTCAAAAAAAGGCGGTTATGACGGTGTCGTAACAGAGCCGTCATGGGATCGTAACAATCGCCTGTCATCTTGGGGCCTGAATCGCACGGCCTGTGCGTGTTCAGCAACACACCAACACCCAAGAACATGGCTCACACTTCATTCAAATGGCTTGCGCTGCTCGGCGGTCTCGTCGCCGGCACTGCGGCCTTCGCGCAGGACAGCGGTCCGCTCATCGACGCTCTCGTCAAGAAGGGCATCCTCAACGATCAGGAAGCCGAGGAGATTCGCTCCGACCTTCAGAAAGATTTTGCCGAGACTTCCGCCGGCAAGCTGAACATCTCTTCCAATCTGAAAGAGCTGAAGTTCTACGGCGACGCTCGCGTGCGCTATGAGAACCGTTCGGGCGAGAATGGCGTGGCCGCCGTCGGCGCGCCCAACACCACCGGTTTGCCCGGTGATCTCCAGGAGCGTAATCGCTTCCGCTACCGTTTCCGCTTCGGCGCGACCGGCAAGTTGGCCGATGGCTGGTTCTTTGGCACCCGCTTGGAAACCGCTTCCGGCAACCGTTCGACCAACGTCACCACGGGCAACTATGCCAACGCTCCTTTCGGCAAGAACGCCGACAACACGATCTACGTCGGTCAGATCTACATCGGCCGCACGGTCGAGGACTTCACGTTCACGGCGGGCCGTTTCGCCAATCCGCTCGTGACCACCCCGATGGTTTGGGATGACGACATCAATGTCGAAGGCTTGGCCGAGCAGTGGAGCCACACTGAGGGTAACGTGACCTGGATGGCCAACCTCGGCCAGTTCACCTACGAAGGCTCGGGCGGCACCAATAATTTCGGTGCGACCGCCGGCAAGGACTGGACCTACCTCCTGGCCTTCCAGGGCGGTGCCAAGGTCAAGACGTCCAGCACCACCTCTCTGCAGGTTCTGCCCACGTATTATTACTACACCAACACCAAGAAGGTGAATGGCTTTACCGCCCTTACCACGCCCAACAGCGCGACGCTGCGTCCGGAAGGCCTGTCGGTCGTCGATCTCCCCGTCGAGTTTGGATTCAAGTTGGGCAGCCTGCCCGCCAAGGTCTGGGTTGATTATGCGATCAATCTTGATGCCCAGGATCGCGCCGCCGCCGCCGGCAAACCCACGTTCGACGGTGAAGACACCGCCTGGCAGGTCGGTTTTGGCGTCGGTCAGACCAAGGCCAAGGGCGATTGGGAAGCCAAAGTGTTCTACCAGTCCGTCGATGCGTTTGCCTTGGATTCCAATCTGGTCGATTCCGACCTCTTCGACAGCCGCACGAACATGAAGGGCTACGGAGTTTCCTTCTCCTACGTCATCTCCACGGGCGTCACTGCCAAGTTCACCTATGCGAGCGCCGATCGTAAGGAAGACTCCCTCGCCACCTACGGCAGCGGCGACATCGGCACCCCCAACCTCACGAACTATCAGCTGTTCCAGGCTGATCTCAGCGTGAAGTTCTGATTCCGCGCAATCCAAGCGCCCTCGGACAGCCGGGGGCGCTTGATCCTATTTCTCTAAAGTCATTCGCCGCTTATCTATGAACAAATCACTCGTCATCCTCGCCGCTCTCCTGACCGTCGCGTCCGCCCAGGCCCAGAAGCTCGTCATCAAGGGTTCCGACACCCTCGGCGCCAAGCTCGTCCCCACTCTCGCCGAAGAATACAAGGCCAAGCACCCCGGCGTCTCCTTTGAGATCGCCGCCGAGGGTTCCACCACCGGCATCACCGCGATCATCGACGGCACCGCCGCGATCGGCATGTCCTCCCGCCGCGCCAAGACCACCGAGGTCTCCGCCGCGTCCGCCAAGGGCGTCAACATGAAGCCCACCATCGTCGCCTATGACGGCATCGCCATCATCGTGAACGAGAAGAGCCCGCTCGCCGGCCTCACCAAACGCCAGATCGAGCAGATCTTCACCGGCGACGTCACCGACTGGTCCGCCGTCGGCGGCGCCCCCGGCCCGATCTCGGTTTATACCCGCAACACCTCCTCGGGCACCTACTCGGACTTCAAGGACCTCGCCATGAAGAAGCGCGACTACGCCAAGTCCTCCCAGAAGATGGCCGGCAACGAGCAGATCGTCGCCGAGGTCGCCAAGAACCCCAACGGCATCGGCTACGTCGGCCTCGCCTACACCAGCGCCCCCGGCATCAAGGTCCTCACGGTTGACGGCGGCCTGCCCAACAAGGAGTCCGTCCACGCCAAGAAGTATCCCTACGCCCGCCCGACGTTCTATTACACCAACGGCGAGCCCTCCGGCGAAGCCGCCAAGTTCCTGGAGTTCACCCTCAGCGACGAAGGTCAGAAGATCGCCGAGAAGGTCGGCTTCGTTCCTGTCCGCTAAGAAATTGCAACGGGGTTTGTCACCGTAACGTCACAGAGGCCCGCTTGACGCCAGTTGAGCGGGCCTCCGTTTTTTTCTACAGGCCCACGCCTTCAATCCGCCTCCTCTTTTCGCATGTCGTCTGCCACTTCGCCCACGCCCGTCGCGGCCCCCACGTTCGTCATTGGAAAGGCGCGCACCCGCCTTTTCGGACTGACCATGGACGAATGCATCCAGGCGTTCTTCGGTGGAAACGCCCTCATGGCGGTTGTCGTGCTGGCGCTGATCACCGTTTTTCTTTTCCGCGAGGGCGCCCAGTTCTTCAGCCAGAATCACGACAACATCCGCATCTATCGCGAGGCGGGGCTCGAATACGTCGATTACATCCGCCAGCAGTCCGAGGATCACACCGCGCTCACCCGCTACCTCTTCGACGTGCGCATGCGCACGATCCAGCACCTGACCGAGGTGGAGAAGCTTTCGCTGGCCGATGCCAATGCGAAGCTCGCCGCCTTCGACGAATTTTCCGGACGCTACTCCGACGCGGTCGAGCCCATCCGCGGACTCGTTTCCGACCTCACCGAGGTCGCGACCGCCATCAAGACGAAGTATACGGTCAACGAGGACAAAAAGACCGAGCGCGCCCAATTGCTCGCCGCCGGCAAAAAAGACGAGGCCGCCGCCGTCGAGATCGCCAACGTCGATTTCAAGGCCGAGCTCGCGCCGCTGGTGGGCACGCTGCCCGCCTACAAGGAGGCCAGCGACCAGTTCGCCGCCAACCTCCGTCAGGTCGTCGCCACCGCGCCCGCCCTGCCGGTGCCGTCGCTCCAACCGCGCCTCGACCGGTTCAAGCAGCTCACCGCCGACTACATCGCCACCTTTCCGGCCACCTACAAATCCCTGCAAACCTGGGATTACTCCGTGCCCGTCCCGGCGTGGAAATCCTTCACCGGTTTCATCCTCGGCCGCCAGTGGCTGACCGCGAGTTTCTGGCAGGATTGGTATGGCATCGTTCCGCTCTTCGTCGGCTCGCTGCTCATCTCAATGATCGCGCTACTCATCGCCGTGCCGCTCGGCGTCGGCGCCGCCATCTACGTCAACCAGATCGCCTCCGCCCGCGAGCAGCGCCTCATCAAGCCGACCATCGAGTTCATCTCCGCGATTCCTTCGGTGGTGCTCGGCTTCTTCGGCATCGCCGTGCTGGGCCAGGCCCTGCGCACCTTGTCGCAGGCCGGGTGGCTGAGCTGGTTCCCGGGCTTTCCGTTCGCGGAGCGCCTCAACGCGCTCACCGCCGGCTGCCTGCTCGCGTTGATCGCGGTGCCTACGATTTTCACGCTGGCGGAGGACGCCATCAACAACGTGCCGCGTGCCTTCAAGGAGGCCTCGTTCGCCCTCGGTGCGTCGCGCATGCAGACGATCCTGCGCATCATCGTCCCGGCTTCGCTCTCCGGCATCGTTTCGGCCATCCTGCTCGGTCTCGGCCGCGTGATCGGCGAGACCATGGTGGTGCTGCTCTGCGCGGGCAACCGCATCGCCATCCCCGATTTCTCCGCCGGTCTCGGCGTGGTCACCCAGCCGGTTCACACCATGACGGGCATCATCGCCCAGGAGATGGGCGAGGTGCCGCAGGGCAGCATCCACTACCGCGCGCTGTTTGTCGTCGGCATCGTGCTCTTCTTCCTCGCGCTGCTCATCAACTTCCTCGCGCAGAAAATCGTCCGCAAATACCGCATTTCGATCGGCTGATCCCATGAGCGACCCCGTCGTCAATCCCTTCGCCCACAAAGCCAGCCGCGGACGCACGCTGGAAAAACTCACCTTCTGGGTGTTCCGCCTGGCGACCTACCTAGTGCTCTTCTGCGGCCTGTTCGTGTTCGGCGACATCATCCTGAAGGGCTCGGGCACGGTCCTGAACGCTTTCAAGACGACCGACACGTTTCCTTACGTGACCAACACGTTTCTCTTCGAGGCGCCCGAGTCGCTCTACGTGTTCACGCACAACGGCAAGAAGCTAGAGATGGGCGACAAGGAGTTTCGCGCCTACCGCGAGGCCGCCGAGTCCCAGGCCAAGGCCCAGGGCAAGCCCGCCCCGAAGTTCGCCACCGAGAGCTACGTCTATTCCGCCGGCGGCATCTGGCCGTGCATCGTGGGCACCGTGCTGCTGGTCGTCGGCTCGATGACCATCGCGCTCTTCCTCGGCGTGAGCAGCGCGATCTACCTCAACGAATACGCGAAGGACGGCCCGGTGGTGCGCTTCATCCGCCTCGCCATCCTCAATCTCGCCGGCGTCCCCTCCATCGTTTTCGGTCTTTTCGGCCTCGGCATGTTCGTCTTGTTCTTCAACTGGAACGTCTCGCTCATCGCCGGCTGGTTCACGCTCGCCTTCATGGTGCTGCCGGTGGTCATCACCGCCTCCGAGGAGGCGCTCAAGGCCGTGCCGAAGGGCTTCCGCGAAGGCTCGCTCGCCCTCGGCGCCACCAAGTGGCAGACCATCCGCAGCAACGTGCTGCCCTACGCGCTTCCCGGCATCCTCACGTCGTCCATCCTCGGCATCGCCCGCGTCGCCGGCGAGACCGCGCCGATCATGTTCACCGCCGCCTACGTCGTGCGCGACAAGCTGCCGTGGGACGTCGAGAAAGTGGGCGACTTCTTTTTCCAGGGCGTCATGGCCCTGCCATATCACATCTACGTGGTCTCTTCGAAGATCCCGCAGAATGACTACACCGAGCGGGTGCAATACGGCACCGCCTTCGTGTTCCTGGGCATCGTCGCCCTGATCGCGATGACCTCGATCGTGCTCCGCAACAAACTTCGCAGTCGCTACAAATGGTAACCAACCCATCCTCTTCCACACTCGCCGCGCCCATGGAAACGCCCGCCGCTCCCGCCACGTTCAAGGTCAACGTTCCCGCGTCCTCCGCGCCCCGGAACGGCGTGGCCGACACGCTGATCGACATCCACAACCTCGACTTCTTCTACGGGGCCAAGCAGGCGCTCTTCGACGTCAACCTGAAGCTCGACGACAAGCGGGTGACCGCCTTCATCGGCCCGTCCGGCTGCGGCAAGTCCACCCTCCTGCGCTGCCTCAACCGCATGAACGACCTGATCGACGGCACCTCGGTCAAGCGCGGCTCGATCAAGATCCGCAACGTGGACATCTACGGGAAAAACGTGGACGCCATCGAGCTCCGCAAGCGCGTCGGCATGGTCTTCCAGAAGTCCAATCCGTTCCCCAAGTCCATCTACGAAAACATCACCTACGGCCTGCGCATCCAGGGGCAGACCAACAAGGCGCGGCTCGACGAGGTGGTGGAGAAATCTCTGCGCGGCGCCGCGCTTTGGGACGAGGTGAAGGACCGTCTGCACGAGAGCGGCCTCGGCCTCTCCGGCGGCCAGCAGCAGCGCCTCTGCATCGCCCGCACCATCGCGGTCGAACCCGAGGTCATCCTCATGGACGAGCCGTGCTCCGCGCTCGATCCCATCGCGACGGCGAAGGTCGAGGAACTCATTCACGAGCTGAAGAAGCAGTTCACGATCATCATCGTGACCCACTCGATGCAGCAGGCCGCCCGCTGCTCGGACAAGACCGCGTTTTTCTACATGGGCAAGCTGATCGAATACGCCGACACCCGCACGATCTTCATGAACCCCTCCAATCCCCAGACTGAGGCCTACGTCTCCGGCCGTTTCGGCTGAGTCGAGTTTCACAGGAGGGAACGGAGAGAACAGAGTTTCGATCCGCGGTTCTTCTCCTCCGTTTACTCCGTTACCTCCTGTAAAATACTTTATGAAACGCTTCTTTGACGCCGAACTCGAAACCTTCCGCTCGCACCTGATGATCATGGGCGAGACGGCCATCCGCCAGGTGCGCGACGCGCTCAAGGCGCTCGTCGAGGGTGACGTGGCGCTGGCCGACCGCGTGATCGCGGCCGACGACGAGCTCGACAACCTGGAGATGGAGATCGACGACGAGGCCATCCGCTACATGAACCTGCGCGCGCCGGTCGCCACCGAGCTGCGCCTCGTGATCGTGGGCATGAAGGCCTCGCACGACCTCGAGCGCGTGGGCGACGAATGCACCACCATCGCCAAGCGCGCCGTGCGACTGGCCGCCGAGCCGCCGCTCAAGCCCTACGTGGACATCCCCCGCATGGCCGCCATCGCCATCGAAATGCTGCGCGATGCCATGGATTGTTTCCTGCACGGCGACACCGAAAAGGCCCTGGCCATCGTGCGCCGCGATTCCGAGGTCGATGCGATCAACAAGCAGCTCTACCGCGAGCTCACCAGTTTCATGATCGAAAACCCAGCCACGACCACGCGGGCGCTGGAGCTTATGTTCATCTCGAAGTCCATCGAGCGCATCGCTGACCACGCCTGCAACATCGCCGAAGAGATGGTCTTCCTCGCCAAGGCTCAGGACATTCGCCACCGCGAGGAGCTCAAGAAGGGCTGAGGTTGCCGTTTCAGGGCCTGGCCATGTGTTAGGCCGCGACGGACCGCGGGCTCTGCATCCGGACGGCCTGACACAAGGTCAGGCCCTACGGTGGGGGGGGCCTCAATACCCCATCGCCTGCAGCAGACGGTAGGAACCGTAGCCGATCAGGCCGGTGATCGGGAGCGTGAGCACCCACGCCCAGACGATGCGGGACACGACGCCCCATTTGACGGCGCTCAGGCGCTTGGTGGCGCCCACGCCCATGATCGTCGAGGAGATGACGTGGGTCGTAGAAAGCGGAATGCCGAAGTGCGAGGCGCCCTCGATGATGGCCGCCGCGGTGGTCTCGGCCGCGAAGCCGTGGACCGGCTGGAGCTTCACCATCTTGTGGCCCATCGTCTTGATGATGCGCCAGCCGCCGCCGGCCGTGCCCGCCGCCATGACCAGCGCGCAGGTCACCATGACCCAGCGATGCACCTCGAACTCGGGCGTGCGCAGAAAGTCGAGCCAGGCCGGCAGGTCGTTGAACGCGCCTTTTTGGGTGCCGGTCCAAAGGGCGAGCGCGATGATGCCCATCGTTTTTTGGGCATCGTTGGTGCCGTGGGAAAACCCCATCCAGCCCGCGCTCAGGATCTGGAGCTTGCCGAACCATTTGTTGACGAAGTGCGGAGTCGCCCGCTTGAGCAGGGCGTAGAGCAGGAACATCAACACCGAGGCGCCGATGAAGCCGATGATCGGCGAGGCGAGCATGGGCATGATGATCTTCGGCCAGAGACCGGAGGGCTTGCCCTTCACGGTTTCGCTCCAGTGCATCACGCTCCAGCGGCCGTCTGCGGTGGCCAGGGCGGCGCCGCACAGCCCGCCGACCAGCGCGTGGCTGGAGGAGGAGGGCAGGCCGAGCCACCAGGTGAACAGATTCCAAGCGATCGCGCCGATCAAGGCGGCAAGCACCGTGGTCATGGTGATCGCGTTGGCGTCCACCAGGCCGCTGCCGATGGTCTTCGCGACCGCCGTGCCCATCATGGCGCCGGCGAGGTTGAAGAACGCGGCCATGAAAATGGCCTGGCGCGGCGTGAGCACCTTGGTCGAAACGACCGTGGCGATGGCGTTGGCGGCGTCGTGGAAGCCGTTGATGTATTCGAACACCAGCGCCGCGAACAGAACGATGAGGAAGAGCGTCATGTCAGGTAGGGCGCGACCGCTGGGCGCGCCGTGATTGGGTTACCTTGATCGGAGACGCTCAGGAGTATTTCAGCACGATCTGGAACACGACCGCACCGGCGTCGCGACAGCGGTCCACGGCCTTTTCCATCATCTCAAAGAGTTCCTGGAGAATCATGGTCTCCTTGGCGTCATACGGACCGTTGTAGAGATCTTTAATCAGGCCGAGCATGACCTTGTCAGCCTCGCCCTCGGCATGTTGCAGGCGCTCGTTGGCCTCCTGCACGGTGCCGAGGCGGGCGCCCTTGCGGAGCTGCTTCACCATGAAGACGACGGATTCGGCGGCCATGCCGAGCAGGGCGGCCTGGCGTTGGAAACCCTCGGTGGGCACGCGGCCGGGATAAATGGAGAGGCGCTCGACGAGTTTCTCGACGATCTTGGGGATGCGGTAGAGGGCGAGGGAAAGGGCCTCGATGTCCTCGCGTTCCAGCGGGGTCACGAAAGTTTTGCAGAGCTCCTCGGTGATCTGCTGGGTGATGCGCTTGTCCTTGCGACGGCTCTGGATGAACTCGTCGAGGTCGTTGGCCGACGTAAACGCCTGACTGCGCTGGAGGTAACTGGTCAGCAGCTTGGTGCTGGTGAGCGCTTCTTCCGCGCTGGCTTCGAGAAGGTCGTAGAACTTCTCGTCTTTACCGAAGAGTTTTTTGAGCGAGAGCATGGCTGACTCCATGCGGTAGCAGGCCTGTCACGTTTGTAAACAACGGCTTTCAGGTCTTGCCGCGCAAATGTGACCAGGTTGCGCCTATCCGCTCGTAAATGCCCTTCGTGCTGCGTTCCAGGCCGTCGATGTTGCAGATCGCGAAATCGGTCCAGCGGAGGCGCGGCGGACGCGCCACGAAATCCGCCGGGCAGGCGAGGGCGTCGATGCCTTGCCGGCGGCAGAGGGCCATCGCGCGCGGCATGTGCCAGGCCGACGTGACCAGCGCCACCGGAGCGCCATGGGTAATAACGCCGATGGCCGCAGCTTCTGCTTCCGTGTCGCGGGCGGTGTCGATCTCGATGATGCGGTCGCGCGGAACGCCCAACGACACAGCGACGTCGCGCAGCAGGCTCGCGTGGGTGGGGCCGCCGTCGTGCTCGTCGGCCGGTCCGCTCACGATGAGGCGCGCGTCCGGCAGGCGGCGCACGATGCGGACGCCTTCGACGATGCGCGACAGCGCGGACTCGCTGAGCTGGTTGTTGGCCGCCCAGCCGTCCACGACGCCGTGGCCGCCGCCGAGCACGGCTACGTAGGTGCAGCGGGCGAGCGAAGCGGGCAGGGGGGCGTCGGCGCTGAACGCGGGTTGGGCGGGGTAGTGCGCTTCCAGTCCAAGCACGAGCCAGGTGCCGATGCCGACGTTGCTGCACACCAGCAGCCAGAGGCCGCCCGCGATGACGAGACCGCGTCCGAGTTTTTTCCGTCGCGTGAAATACAGCAGCCCGGCGCCGGTGGCCAGCAATGCGAGCGACAGGGGCACGGGCATGAGCCAGAATCCGACGACTTTTTTCAGCCAGAACAACATGCGGGTGAGCGTGGATTATCGAAGCAACTCGGCGACATCCTTCTGTCCGGGGAACGTGGCGCGCGCCGGATTTGGATCCACGCGGCGAATCCACACGCCCTCGATTTGGGCCGGATAGCGGGCCTGCAACTCCGCGTAGGTTTCGGGGTCCTTTTCGCCGTCATCGCCGAAGAGCGCGAAACGCATCGAGGGATACGCGGCGAATACCTCGGCGAGCACGCGCAGCTTGTAGGCGCGTGGGTCGAGGAGCGGATCGGAGCCCGCCTCGGAGACTTCTTTTAGCCGCAGCACGCCGCGCGGGAAGTCGTTTTGGGTTAAAAAGGCGCGCAGGTTGTCCGTGAGTTGCCTGGGCGAGGCCGACACATAAAACACCGCCGCTGATTCCGGCGCGGGGTTTTGTTTCAGCAGACGCCGATACAGCGCGGCCATGCCGGTCACCGGCGTGCGGTTCTCGGCGGGCACCGTCAGGCTGTTTTTGAGCAGGGTCGTTTTCTTGAGCACGTCGCTGACGAGGATCGTGTCGTCGATGTCGGAGATGATCCCGAGCCGGTTGGCCGGATCGACGATCAGCAGGCCGGCCGGGCTGCTGGCGGCAGGCTCGGTGGTGAGGGTGTGCCAGCCGGGGCCGAGATCCAGCGGCTGGTTCATGGACAATGTCCAGTAGCCGGCGTCGTCGGCGCGCACCGACCAACTCCGGTCGGCGACGTGCCAGGTGACCGTGCCCTCCTCGCCACGGGTGGCCAGGAGGCGGGTGTTGCGGTAAAACGTCCGGGCGCTTCCGTTGTGGGCGTCGGCCCGGGCATGCGCTTCGGTCAGCCGTCCGGAGAAATGATACCCGGTCGCGCCGCTCCACGCGTCGTCCACGATGACGTGGCATGCTTCATCCGTTGCGAACAAGGGACCCGACGCCACAAAGGCCGCGGCCAGCAGTATCCCGATGCGTTTGACCAGTTTGCCCGAGTCCATGGTGGGTGTCTCCACCGGGGAGACGGGCTGTCTTGAAAATGGGGCGGCCTACGGGATTCGAACCCGCGACCCTTAGAATCACAATCTA
>Ga0068869_100000334_pt1 | contig 25121 bp, 21 predicted proteins | sample KBSMisM52_FD_64676 | JGI IMG/M metagenome (GOLD analysis project Ga0068869, IMG submission 64676) | Miscanthus rhizosphere microbial communities from Kellogg Biological Station, Michigan, USA - KBS Miscanthus M5-2 | ecosystem: Host-associated > Plants > Roots > Rhizosphere > Soil ... | reverse complement strand
CGCGCTCTGCCAGCACCTCAACCGGCTGATAGAACCGGTAGCCCCCTGAGTGCCCCGGAACGGTGGAGTGCCGGCCGGTCTGACAGGGGCCAAAGCGTTGTGAGGTGAGCCGCAGGCGAGCCGAGCGAACTAGAAAGAGCAGTCACCGTGTCAGGCGGAAGGGGACCCGTCTCCTCCCGACCTCACCGCAGGCCGCGGGGGACCAGCACGCGGTCGGCCAGCTCGAAGAGCGCGTGGAAGGCGAGCGCCATGGCCGCCGCGGGGGCGGCGCCGGCCAGGATCGTGGCGGTGTCGTCGAGCGCGAGGCCGCGCACGATCAGGGCGCCGTAGCCGCCGCCGCCGATGAACGCGGCGAGAGTGGCGGTGCCCACCGTGGTCACGGCCGCGGTCTTGATGCCGGCCATGATCGAGATCGCGGCGAGAGGTAGCTCGATGCGCAGGAGGCGACGGAGCGGGGCGAGGCGGAGCACCCCGGCGATCTCGAGGAGGGTGCGGTCGATCGCGATCAGCCCCGCGTAGGTGTTCCGCGCGATCGGCAGCAGCGCGTAGAGCGAGAGCGCGACCAGCGCGGGTCCCTTGCCGATGCCGAAGAGCGGGATCATGAACATCAGCAGCGCCAGCGCGGGCACGGTCTGCAGCATCGCGATCACGGAGAGCTCGAGCTGGCCGGTCCGCCGGTGGCGCGCGGCCACGATGCCCATCGGGATGCCGAGCACGATCGCTACCCCCACCGCGACGAGCACCAGCACAAGGTGGTCCATGGTGAGCGAGCCCAGCTCGGCCAGGATCTCCCGACCGCGCCCGGTGCCCGCCGGGACCGCGCGGCCCAGGAAGACCGCGGCCACCTCCGAGACGCGCCGGCCGTCCAGATCCGCCATCGCGTTCAGCCTCGCCATGCGCGCGGCGTCGAGGCGGCCTTCCAGCACCTCGCGCAGCCGGGCCCAGGTGCGCGGGTAGCGCTCGGTCATCTCCCGGCGCGCCAGGAGCACCGCCGAGTAGTCCGGGAAGAAGTGCCGGTCGTCGTCCAGGAGCAAGAGCTTCAGCCGCTCGAGCTGGCCGTCGGTGGAGAAGACGTCCATGACGTCCACCTGCCCGCTCGCGATCGCGCGATAGGTGAGCGCGTGCTCCATCACCTCCACCCGGGCGAGCGTCAACCCGTAGCGCGCGCGCAGGCCGGGCCAGCCGTCCTCGCGCTCGAGAAAGCCCGAGCTGAACGCGGCGCGCAGCTCCGGATGCCGGGCCAGGTCGCCGATGGTCCGGAGCCCGAGGCGTTCCGCCGCGTCGGCGCGCACCGCGAGCGCATAGGTGTTGACGAACCCGAGGGAGGCGCTGACCGTGAGCCCGCCCGGCCGGAGCCGCTCGCGAATGGCCTCGGGCGTCGCGAGGGAAGCGTCCTTCAGGAGGACGAGCGCGAGCGTGCCGGTGTACTCCGGGTAGAGGTCGATCGCCCCGGACTCGAGCGCCCGGTAGGTCAGGCCGGTCCCGCCCAGGCCCACCCGCCGCTCCACGCGCGCCTCGCCGACCTGCTCGATGATCTGGGCCGCGACCTCCGCCAGGATGTAGCTCTCGGTGAAGGACTTCGAGCCCACCCGGATCACCCCATCCGGCGCCGCGCCCGCGCCGGCCGCGCCCAGCAGGATCGCGGCGAGCGCCGCGCCGCCGAGCGTTGATCGAGAGAGCGCGCGCACGTCAGCCGCCCGTCCGCGCGCCCGGCGGCGAGCCCGGCAGCGAGCCCAGCATTTCGACAGTCTGGGCGGTGAGGAACTGGGTGACGAACGGGCTGGCCGGCCGCTCGGCCAGGTCCCTGAAGGTCCCGTGCTGGACCACGCGCCCGCCGGTGAGCAGGGTGATCGCCTGGCCCAGGCGCGCGGCCTCGCGGATGTCGTGGGTGACCAGCACCACCGTCTTGGCCAGGCGCGCGAAGAGCGCCGCGAGCTGCTCCTGCAGCTCCGCGCGCACGATCGGATCGAGGGCGCCGAGCGGCTCGTCGAGCAGCAGGATGGGCGGGTCGAGCACGAGCGCGCGCATGAGTCCCACCCGCTGGCGCTGTCCCCCGCTGAGCTCGCGCGGGTACCGCCGAAGCATGGCCCCGTCGAGCCCGGCCAGGTCCGCCAGCTCGCCGACCCGCGCCGCGATCCGGGCCGGCGCCCACCGCTGCGCCTCCGCGGCCAGCGCCACGTTGGCGAAGGCGGTCAGGTGTGGGTAGAGCCCGCCGTCCTGCACCACGTAGCCCATGCGGGCGAGGAGCCCGTCCCGGGTGGCGGGCTCCACCGGGGTGCCGTCCACCCGGACCGACCCCGCGTCCGGCCAGATCAGGCCCAGGATGAGCCGCAGCAGGGTGGACTTGCCCGAGCCGCTCGAGCCCAGGAGCACGTGGGTGGTGCCGGAGCGCACCGTGAGCGACACCGCGTCGAGGGCCGGGGTGGCGCCGAAGCGCTTCGTGACCTCCTGGACCGCGATCACTCCCGCATTCTACCGGAAGCTTGACAAACGACCCCGGTCTGGGGACAATGCCGGGCACATGACGCAGGTGGGTATCCTCTTCGAGGCCCTGCTACTGAGCTAGGCGCGCGCCTTTCGCGGCGCGCGCCAAAAGCCTCTCCCATGTTCCGGGGAGGCTTTTTTGTTTCTATCGACAGGGAGGCGTTCACATGGCGCGCAAGGTAGGTCCACCGGCTCCGATGCCGTTCCAGCACTACCGTCCGTTCATCCCGATCCCGCTGCCGGATCGCACGTGGCCGTCCCGGGTGATCACCCGCGCGCCGCGCTGGTGCAGCGTGGACCTGCGGGACGGCAACCAGGCCCTGATCGACCCCATGGACCCCGAGCGCAAGCGCCGGATGTTCGACCTGCTGGTGCAGTGCGGCTTCAAGGAGATCGAGGTGGGCTTCCCGGCGGCCTCCCAGCCCGACTTCGACTTCATCCGCCAGCTCGTGGAAGAGGACCTGATCCCGGACGACGTGATCATCCAGGTCCTCACCCAGGCGCGCCCCGAGCAGATCGAGCGTACCTACGAGTCGCTGCACGGCGCCCCGCGGGCGGTGGTGCACCTCTACAACTCCACCTCCACGCTGCAGCGCCGGGTGGTCTTCGGCCTCGACCGGGCCGGCATCGTGGACATCGCGGTGCGCGCGGCCCGCCTCTGCCGCGAGCTGACCGCCACCATCCCCGAGTGCGACGTGCACTACCAGTACTCCCCGGAGAGCTTCACCGGCACCGAGCTCGACTTCGCGGTGGAGATCTGCGAGCGGGTCATGGACGTGTGGGAGCCGACCCCGGCCAAGAAGGTCATCCTGAACCTCCCCGCGACGGTGGAGATGGCCACCCCGAACATCTATGCGGACCAGATCGAGTGGTTCCTCCGCCACGTGAGCCGGCGGGACTCGCTCGTGCTGTCGCTGCATCCGCACAACGACCGGGGCACCGCGGTGGCCGCCACCGAGCTGGCCGTGCAGGCGGGGGCCGACCGGGTGGAGGGCACACTCTTCGGCAACGGGGAGCGCACCGGCAACGTGGACGTGGTCACCCTCGCGCTCAATCTCTTCAGCCAGGGGGTGGACCCGAAGCTCAACTTCTCCGACATCGACGCGGCCCGGCGCATCACCGAGCACTGCAACCGCCTGCCCGTCCACCCGCGCCACCCCTACGTGGGCGACCTGGTCTACACCGCGTTCTCGGGCTCGCACCAGGACGCGATCAAGAAGGGCTTCGAGGCGCTCGGCAAGAACTACGACGTCTGGGAGGTGCCGTACCTCCCGATCGACCCGCATCACGTGGGCCGCAGCTACGAGGCGGTGATCCGGGTCAACAGCCAGTCCGGCAAGGGCGGCGTGGCCTACATCATGAAGTTCGAGCACGGCTTCGACCTGCCGCGCCGGCTGCAGATCGAGTTCTCGTCCGTGATCCAGAAGATGGTCGAGCGCAGCGGCACCGAGATCACCGCCGATCAGATCTGGGCCGCCTTCGAGACGACGTACCTCAAGCCGGATCGGCCGCTCCGGCTGGCCCATCATCCGACCGTCACCACCGCCGGGGAGGCGGGAGAGACCACCATCGAGGCGCCGCTACTGGTCGGGGGCGTGGAACGGCTGGCGAAGGGGACCGGCAACGGCCCCATCGCGGCCTTCGTCGACGCCCTCCGCCGCGACGCGGGCATCGCGGTGTCGGTGCTCGACTACAACGAGCACGCGATGGGTGGGGGCGCCGACGCCTCCGCGGTCGCCTACGTCGAGGTGAAGGTGGGAGACGGCAAGGCGCGCTGGGGCGTGGGCATCCACGGCAACATCGTGACCGCCTCGCTCCGCGCGGTGGTCAGCGCGGTCAATCGCGAGGTCGGTCCCGACGCCTGACGTGGAAGGGGCCCCTCCCCGAGTCCGGGAGGGGCCCCTTCCGATCGCTTAGCGCCAGTTGCCGCCGCCGCTGCTGCGGCCGCCGAACCCGCCCCCACTGCCGCGGGGCTTGTCGGTCTTGGGCTTGGCGACCTCGACCTTCAGCGACCGCCCGTCCAGCGGGCGCTCGTTGAGCTGGGAGACCGCCTGCTGGGCCTCCTCGGCGGTCGACATCTCGACGAAGCCGAAGCCGCGCGACTGGCCGGAGAACTGGTCGGTCACGACACTGGCCGAGACCACCGTACCGGACTGGGCGAAGTGCGAGCGTAGACCTTCGCTGGTGGTCGTGAATGCAATACCGCCGACGTAGAGCTTCTGGGACATAGGGGTGTCTCCTGAATTGTGCTTCCGCACGATGGAGCGTCTCTGACGCGCGGAAGTGACCGGAGACGCTGCCTGATGTGAGGGGACCCGAAGGTGAGCCGCTACCTGGACCAGACGCCGACCAGTATACAGGCCGGTGGGGACCGGCGTCGCCCTATTCGTGACCCTCCCGCGTGGTAGGCTACCCGCGGGAGCGGGTGCCATGAGACTCCGGGTCCTCGGAATCGTGCTGGCGGGCGGCAAAGGGACCCGTCTCTACCCGCTGACCAAGGAGCGGGCAAAGCCGGCGGTGCCCTTCGGGGGTAAGTACCGCGTCATCGACTTCGTCCTCAGCAACTTCATCAACTCGGGCATCCACTCGATCTACGTCCTGACCCAGTTCAAGAGCCAGTCGCTGCTGCAGCACCTCTCGGACGGCTGGCAGTTCGGCGGCCTCCTCAAGGACCAGTTCATCATCCCGGTACCCGCCCAGATGCGCTCGGCGGGCGAGACCTGGTACCGCGGCACCGCCGACGCGATCTACCAGAACGCCAACCTCATCGAGCAGTCCGATCCGCACCTGGTCGCGATCTTCGGGGCGGACCACATCTACCGCATGAACATCTCGAGCATGATCGAGTACCACGAGCAGAAGCGAGCGGAGATCACGGTGGCCGCGATCCCGGTGGACCGGCGCTACGCCTCCGAGTTCGGGGTGATCGAGACCGCGCGCGACGGCCACATCATCGGCTTCCACGAGAAGCGCGCCGACGCGCCCACCATCCCGGGCGATCCGGATCGGGTCTACGCCTCGATGGGCAACTACGTCTTCTCGACCCGGACGCTGCTCCGTGAGCTCTACGCGGACGCGGGCCGCGAGAGCAGCAGCCACGACTTCGGGCGGGACGTCCTGCCCTCGCTGGTGAACCGCCTCGACATGTTCGCCTACGACTTCCAGTCCAACCAGATCCCCGGGGAGGCGGCGGGGGCGGCGGTCTACTGGCGCGACGTGGGCACGCTGGAGGCCTACTACGAGGCCCACATGGACCTGCGCGCGGTGAGCCCGGCGCTCAACCTCTACAACCGCCAGTGGCCGCTGCGGACCGCGAGCTACGCCGACCCGCCCGCCAAGTTCACCTTCGACGACGACGGCCGGCGCGGCCAGGCCATTGACTCCACGGTGTCGGGCGGCTGCATCCTGTCCGGGGGCATGGTGCGTAACTCGGTGCTGGGACGCCACGTGCGGGTGCACACCGGGGCGGTGATCGAGGACTCGGTGATCCTGGACAACTGCGACATCGGCCGGAGGGCGAAGATCCGGCGGGCGATCCTCGACAAGAACGTGCGCATCCCCGAGGGGGCCACCGTCGGGTACGACCTCGAGCTGGACAAGCGGCGGCACCACGTGACCGAATCGGGGATCGTCGTCGTGGAAGGACTCCGCTCATCCATGGACATTGCGTCGATCGTCATCTAGCGCGCAGCGCGGACGGAGCGGCCGGGCGCGGGGGGCGGCGGGTGGGCCTCTGACCACGACGGGCTTACTGGTCTTCTGCTGGTAGCAGTTCCCAATCTGTCGGAGGGAGGTTCCTGGCTGCCGTTGGCAGGAACGGGTCACCCGGCCCACCCGCCGCCCCCCGCGCCCGGCCGCTCCGCCGCGAGATCACTTGCCGGGCTCTTTCGCGCTGCTTGCGAGGTCTCGTTTCTACCTCCTAGCCGCGGCTAATAGCCCTTTTGTTTGTCTATCAGGGCGATCAGGGGGCGGCCGTCGCGTCTCCGGCGGAGGTTTTCGCAGAACGTGGCGATCACTCTTCCGGCTCGGCGGGGGGAGCCGCCGGCGGTGTGCGGCGTGATGATGGCCCTCGGGTGGGTCCAGAGCGGGTGGTCTTTCGGGAGGGGCTCAGGATCGGTCACGTCGAGACCCACCGCCCAGATCAGGTTCTCCTCGAGAGCGGCGAGGACGTCTTCGCCTCGGATGATCTCGCCGCGGGTGACGTTGATCAGGATCGCGGTGCGCTTCATCTGCATGAAGCGCTCGCGGGTGAAGAGGTGGTGGGTGGCCTTGGTGAGCGGGAGGCCGATCACCACCGCGTCGGAGGCGGCCAGGAGGTCGGCGAGGCGGTCGGCGGGCCAGATCGCCTCCACGCCGGGCTCGGGCTCGACGCGCTCGACGTCGACGCCGAGGACACGCATGCCGAAGCCGACCGCGCGCCGGGCCACCGCGCGCCCGGTGCCGCCGAAGCCCACGATGCCCATGGTCTGCTCGTAGAGCTCGCGCTGGTGGACGCGGATGGGCTCGCGCAGCTCGTAGTCGGGGGTGCGGATCGCGGTGTGCAGGCCGCGGGTCAGCGCGAGCAGCAGGGCGAAAGCGTGCTCGGCCAGGTGGATACCGACCTCGCCCTTCTCGCTGGCCAGGGGTACGTCGTGATTGATCAGCTCGGGGGTGAGGATGCTGTCCACCCCGGCCCCGATCGAGTGGTAGTAGACGAGACGGGTCGCGACGGAGAACAGCTCGGGAGCCACGCGTCCGAAGATGACGTCGGTATCCGGCAGCTCGCGCCGCTGGGCCGCCTTGTCCTTCACTTCCACGATGCGCGCGCCGGGGCCCGCCGCCTCCAGGATACCGGCCCGGTCCGCGTCGGTGAGACCGGAGACGATCAGGTTCGGGACGAAGAGGATCTTCACGGCTATTGCAGCTCCGGGATCACCCACTTCGGCGCACGGCCGGCGGCCACGCGCTGGATGTTGTCGAACCCGTTGCGGAAGCGCGCGGTCCAGTTCTCCCAGGTGGGCCCGGCCGAGTGCGGCGTCAGGGTCACGTTCGGGAGCGAGAAGAGCGGGTGGTCCTTGGCGGGCGGCTCGTCCACCAGCACGTCGAGCCCCGCCGCCGCGACCTGGCCGCCCTTGAGCGCGGTGTAGAGCGCGGCTTCGTCCACCACCGGACCCCGGCACGTGTTGATCAGGATCGCCCCTGGCTTCATCTGGGCGAACTGGGCCGCGCCCATCATGTGGCGGGTCGAATCGTCGAGCGGCACGTGCAGGCTCACCACGTCCGAGGTGCGAAGCAATTCGGGGAGCAGCACGAAGCGGACTCCGAGGGCGTCCTCCTCGGCCTCGGTGAGGCGCGCGATGTCGTAGTACTGCACGGTCATGTCGAAGGCGGCCGCGCGCCGCGCGACCTTCTTGCCGATGTTGCCCAGCCCCACGATGCCGAGCGTCTTGCGCGACAACTCGTAGACCCGCTGGTCGTCGAAGCCCCCCACCCGCCACTTCCCCGCCACCACGTCGTTGTGGAACTTCACCACGCGCTTGAGCACCGCGAGCATCAGCATGATCGTGTGCTCGGCCACCGCGATCGCGTTGGCGCCCCCGTTGTTGGAGACCGGCACCTTGGCCTTGCGCGCGGCCTCGATATCCACGCGGTCGTAGCCCGCGGAGAGGAGCTGCACGAGCTTGAGGTTGGGCGCGGAGCGGAAGAACTCCCCGCCCATCTGGCGGGCCAGGCCCAGGTAGTACTCGGCCTGCGCGGCCGCCGCGTAGAACTCGGGCGTGCCGAACTCGGCGATCAGCAGCTCGAAGCCGGCGGGGGTGAGGGAGCGCGCGATCTCCAGGACCGCGTCGGACTGCTTGGGGGCGAAGAGGATCTTGGTGGCCATCTCATTGCTCCTCGAGCGGAATGGTGGCGGTGAGACACGGCTCGCCGCCGTGCACCCGCGTGGTGTGCCCCTTCCCGGTGGTGTCCTCCACCAGCCGTGCGTCGCCGGGGCCGAAGACCTGCTTGGAGCCGTCGCCCAGTCCGATCTCGAGCTGGCCCGAGAGGATGATGACGAACTGGCGCCGGGGTGCCGGATGCCAGTCGATGAAGTTGCCGACCGGACTCTCCCGGAAGGAGATCTGGGTCGTCGCGAGCCCCTTGGTCCACGACGGGGTCCGCGCGAGGTCGATCGGTTCGATGTGGGACTGCCCGTCCTTGCCGGTGTAGAGCCGGTATGTCTTCATGGCCACCTCGCTCCTGACGTCTGGTGGGTGAGCGCGGGGATTATAGCATCCGGTGTGCGAGCTGCCAGGGCAGCCACCCGGTAAAGGCAGCGTACCTCTACTACTCGATCACCTGATCGGCCCGCTGCAGGAGCGACGGCGGGATCGTGAGGCCGAGGGCCTTGGCGGTCTTGAGGTTGATCACCAGCTCGAAGTTCGTGGGCTGTTCGATGGGAAGGTCGCCCGCCTTGGCACCCTTGAGGATCTTGTCCACGTACGTGGCGGCGCGCCGGTAGAGGTGGAGGATGTCAGGAGAGTAGGCCATCAGGCCTCCGGCCTCCGCGAACTCTCGGACCTGGGCGATGGTGGGCAGTCGGTTCCGAATCGCGAACTCGCCAATCGCTCGGGCATGCGTGATTGATAGGACGTTTCCCGCCACGACCAAGCCACCCGGTCGATCGCGGAGCGTTGCGGCGAGTGCGCGCACGACATCGCTGGGACCTCCAACGTCGACCCAATGGAGGGCGATGCCCAGAGATCTGCCCGCCGCCTCCATCGCGGCGAAATAGGAAGCCAGCGCCGGCTGCGCGGGATGATCGCGCAACACGGCCAGGCGCGTAGTCCGAGGGACAGCCTCCGTCAGCAGTTGCAGCACCTTCGCCCCGAGTTCCGGGCCGGCGTCGAACGCCAGTCCGGTGACGTTTCCTCCCGGGCGCGCCAGGCTGGCGGCGAGACCCACCCCGACCGGATCGCGAGCCACGGTCGTGACGATGGGGATCGTCGTGGTGGCCTGTCTCATTGCCAAAGCGGCCGGCGTGCTCGGCGCGATGACGATATCGACACCCAGCCGGACTAGCTCGGCCGCCAGCTCCGGGTATCGCCCGGGCTTGAGGTCTGCGTAGCGGTGCACGAAGACAACGTTGTGGCCGTCGACCCACCCGAGAGCGCCGAGTCCTTCCTCCAGTGCTCGGTTGTACGGCGCGGCGGCCTCGCGCCCTCCTCGCGTGAGGCTTCCGATCCGGTAGACCCTCCCCGCCGACTGCGCCTCGGCGGCGACCGGCGCGGCGAGAAAGCTTCCGGCTACTGTCTTGAGGAAGATACGTCGGTGCACATGGGACCCCCACCTGACCGCCCGTCTAGGAGGGACAAGACGAATGGACGGCCAAGCGGGGCGAACTTACCCCAGCATTCCGGGACTTGGCTAGGACTTCTTGTCGGCCTTCCGAGGGAATCCCGGTGCCGACTGAGGACGGGCGGCGTCGGCAGACCGCGTAGTCCTAACCTCCCGTAAACTCTCCGCTTTACTCGACACGAATAGGTTTATATCATCGGGCCTCGGCTCGCCCGGGAGGGCCCGCCCCATGCGACGACTCTTCGGCGTACTCGTCGTCATCGCGCTGCTGACGTGCCCGGCCGCGGTCGGGTCGGCGCAGACGGGCGGGAGCGCGCCCGCGGGCCAGATGATCTGGGCGGTCCACTTCACCCTCGCCCCCCGCTGGCTCGATCCGGCGGAGACCGAGGGCTCGATCACCCCCTTCCTCACCCTCTACGCGGTGCACGACGCGCTGCTCAAGCCGATGCCGTCGGGCCCCAGCGCGGGGAGCCTTGCCGAGTCGTGGACCGTCTCCCCCAACGGGCTCGTCTATGATTTCACGTTGCGCGCCAACGCGCGGTTTCACAACGGCGAGCGCGTCACCGCCGAGGACGTGAAGTTCTCCTTCGAGCGCTACCGCGGCGCGAACGCGAGCGCGCTCAAGGAGCACGTCCAGGAAGTCCGCGTGCTCGACCCGCGGCGCATCCAGTTCCATCTGAAGGAGCCGTGGTCGGACTTCATCACCTTCTACGGCACCACCGCGAGCACCGCGGGCTGGATCGTCCCGAAGAAGTACGTCGAGCAGGTCGGCGACGAGGGATTCAAGAAGGCCCCCATCGGGGCGGGGCCCTACAAGGTGGTCAGCTTCACACCGGGCGTGGAGCTGCAGCTCGAGGCCTTCGACGGCTACTGGCGGAAGGCGCCCGCGGTGAAGAAGCTGATCTTCCGCAGCCTGCCCGACGAGACGACGCGCGCGGCCGCCCTCAAGCGGGGCGACGTGGACGTGGCCTACTTTCTCAACGGCCCCATCGCGGAGGAGGTGCGCCGCACCCCGGGCCTGCGCCTGATGGCGGTGCGCAGCAACACCGTCTTCTTCCTCGACTTCCGGGGCCAGTGGGAGGCCGGCTCGCCCTGGCAGGATCCGCGGGTGCGCGCGGCGGCCAGCTACGCCATCGACCGGCGCGCGATGAACGACGCCGAGCAGCTCGGCTTCGGCGGGCTCACCGGCAACGTGGTGCCGCGCAACCTCGACTTCGCGCTGCCCATCGACCCGGATCCCTACGACCCCGCGCGGGCCAAGCGCCTGCTCGCGGAGGCCGGCTTCCCACGCGGGCTCGACGCGGGCGACTTCACGATCGCGCCGCCCTACGAGGGCGCCGGCGAGGCCATCGCGAACTACCTGGCCGCGGTCGGCATCCGCGTGAAGATCCGCACCATGGAGCGCGCCGCCTTCTTCTCGGCCTGGCCCCAGGGCAAGCTCAAGGGCCTGGTCTTCGGCGGGCTCGGCCCCGCCGGCAACGCGGCCACGCGGCTGGCCATCCTGGCCGTCAAGGGCGGCCCCTACGCCGCGGGCGTCCTGCCCGAGGTTCAGGATCTCTTCGAGCGGCAGGCGCGCGAGCGCGACCGCAAGAAGCGTGAGGAGATGCTGCACCAGATCCAGCGCATCCTGCACGAGAAGAAGATCTTCGCCCCCATCTGGGAGAACGGCTTCATTCGCGGCGTGGGCCCTCGCGTGGAGGAGCCCGCGCTCGCCCTCATTCCCGCGTTCCCGTACTCGGCGCCCTACGAAGACGTCCGGCTCAAGCCCTGAGGAGACCCCCATGCGCTACGAGATGATCTCCGCCGACTGCCACCTCGATCTCTGCTGGCTGCCGCCGGATCTCTTCACCACCAACGCGACGGCCGCGCTGCGCGACCGCATGCCCCACGTGATCGATCAGCCCAAGGGGCCCACGTGGGTCACCACGAAGGGCGCCAACCTCGGGCTCGCCTGCGGCATGGGCTCGGCCGGGCGCGAGTACGTCCCCGGGCGCATCCATCGGGCGGACCGCATGGCCGAGACCGGGCTCTACTCGGACGGCAAGAAGGGCATCCGGAGGCTGACCGTGCCGGAGCTGCGGCTGAAGGATCAGGACCTGGACGGGGTGCAGGCGGAGGTGCTCTACGGCATCCTGGGCGCCACCGGCCGCATGAACGATCAGGAGGCGGTCGTGGAGGTGATGCGGGTCTACAACGAGTGGCTCGCCGACTTCTGCTCGACCCACCCCGAGCGCTTCGCGGGGCTCGCGTCGATCCCGAACAGTCCGATCGACGCGGCGATCGCGGAGGTGGAGCGGGTGGCCAAGCGGGGCGCGGTGCGCGGGCTCGACATCGCCAACTCGACGGACCTGACCCCGCTGTGGGATCCCTACTGGAACCCGCTCTGGGAGGTCATCAGCGCGAGCGGCCTGCCCCTGCACTTCCACACCATCGGCAGCCGGCTCCCCGAGGACATGCAGAAGCTCGTGTTCCTCGGCTCCGATCTCACCCGCGCGGGGGCCGACGTGACCGACGCGCAGAAACGCGCGGCCCGGATCGCCTTCGCGACCCACATCACCGGCTTCCAGATCAACATGGCCAATATCCTGATGGCCATGATCTACGGCGGCGTGCTCGAGCGCTTCCCGCGGCTGCGCGTGGTGCTGGGCGAGGCCGGCATCGGCTGGATCCCCTACATCCTCTGGCGCATGGACGGGGAGTGGGAGGACCAGTTCAAGGATCTCTCGCTCACGATGCCGCCCAGCGAGTACTGGAAGCGCCAGGTGTGGGCGACCTACCAGACCGATCCGGTGGGCGTGAAGCTGCTCGACGAGCTGGGCGTGGACAAGGTCATGTGGGGCTCGGACTTCCCGCACCCCGACGGGGTGTGGCCCGACTCCCGCGAGTACGTCGCCCGCGAGCTCGGCCATCTCCCGGCCGCGACTCGCCGCGCAATCGTCTGCGACAACGCGGCCCGCCTCTACAACTTCACCTAGAGCGCGGAAGCCTAGTTGGAGGACGCGGTGGGCTTGGACTTGCCGCCGCTCTTCTCGTAGGCCTCGACCGCGCGCTTGAGGTCGCGGTACTCGCCGCAGCTGAGGACGCAGAGCGAGTTGAGCGTGCTGAGGTGCTCCTTGGCCTTGGGCAGGTTGTCGAGCATCAGATAGGCCTCGCCGATGTACTCGTGCGCGCCCTTGTGCTTGGGATCGATGGCGAGGGCCTTCTGGTAGAGCGGGAGCGAGGCCGCCGGCTCGCCGGTCTTGCGGGTGGCGTAGGCCAGCCAGTTGAAGGCGTCGGCATTCTTGTCGTCACGCGAGACGACCCCCTGGAGCAGCGGGATCGCTTTCGCGTACTCGTTCGCCTTGATCGCCTTCACCGCCGCGGTGTACTGCGGATCCTCGGGCTTCGCGGAGCTGGTGGACGCGGCCCCCTGGCCGCCCCCGCCGCCGTCCGCGACGGCCGGACCGGGCCGCGCGGTGGTCAGCAGCGTGAGCAGCAGGACGCCGAGCAGCGCGACGTGACGGTGCGGTATCAGCATGGCAAGCCCTCCCGGGCCTTCAACGCGGGAGACGGGCCGGGGGTTCCCGGGCCATCGCTTCGCGCCCGGCGTCCCGGCCGCCGTCCACCGCGATCGGAGATGCGATCCAGGATGGGGGAGCCCTTCCGCCAGGTCAAGGCCGGTTGCGGGGCCGCGCGCGCCTGGACTATCCTCGGGCTCGCTACCCACCCGGCATATCAACGTGGGCTCGCCCGGAGGACGCGATGGCGGAGACGGTGACCTGGCCCGACGGTGCGCGCTGCGCCGTCATGATGACGTTCGACCTCGACGGCGAGAGCCCGTGGATCCATCGCGATCCCGCGCTGGCCGAGCGGCCGCTCCACATGTGGATGGGCGCCTACGGACCCAAGACCGGGATGCCCCGCATCCTCGAGCTGCTCGACCGGTACGGGATCAAGACCTGCATCTTCATCCCGGGCTGGATCGTGGAGCGCTATCCCGCCCTCTGCGAGGAGATCCTGAAGCACGGCCACGAGGTGGGTCACCACGGCTACCTGCACGAGAAGCCCTTCTTCATGAAGAGCCGTGAGGAAGAAGAAGAGCTGCTGATGAAGAGCCTGGCCATCTTCAAGAAGGTGCTGGGGGTCACGCCGCTCGGCTCGCGCACCCCGTCCGCCGATCCCAGCCGGCACACGATGGAGCTGCTCGCCGGGCACGGCTTCGTCTATCACAGCAACGCGCTCGATACCGACCTGCCCTACTGTCACCAGACCACCCACGGGCCTCTCGTGGAGTTCCCCACCGCGTGGTGCAACAACGACGCGCCCTTCTTCCTGTGGAGCGCGGTGCCTCCGGTCGGCAACGGCATCTGGAGCCAGCAGGACGTCTGGGAGATCTGGTCCGAGGAGTTCGAGGGCCTCTACGCGGAGGGCGGATTCTTCAACTGGCTCGCCCATCCCCAGATCATCGGGCGGCCGTCCCGCCTCCGCATGGTCGAGCGGCTCATCCAGCTCATCCTGGGCAAGGGCCGGGTGTGGTGGCCGCGTCCGGTGGATCTGGCCCGCTTCTGGCTCGAGCGCAGCAAGCAGCCGGCGGCGTCCGCCTGATGGCGGGCGGGATGACCGGCGCGCGCTATCCGTGGCCCGAGGGCCGGCGGTCCGCCGCGGTCCTCTCGTTCGACTTCGACGCGGAGTCCGGCTTCCTCTTCCGCGAGCCCGAGAAGGCGCGGCGCAGCCTCGGCGACCTCGAGGAGCGCCGCTTCGGGCCCCGGGTGGGAGTGGACCGGATCCTCCGCCTGCTGGACCGCCTGAAGCTCCGAGCCACCTTCTTCATCCCGGGCTGGACGGTGGAGCACCATTTCGAGCCGTGCCGGCGCATCCGGGACGCGGGCCACGAGATCGGGGCCCACGGCAACATGCACGAGGCCCTCGGCTTCCTCGACGAGGCGCAGGAGGATCGCGTGATGCGCGAGCAGCTCGAGATCCTGGGCTCGCGCCTGGGGGTGCGGCCGGCCGGCTACCGCTCGCCCTCCTGGGACGTCAACGTGTGGACGCCCGAGCTGCTCAAGCGCCACGGTTTCCTCTACGACAGCTCGCTGATGGGCAACGACGTGCCCTACGACGTGCCGACCCCCCAGGGTCCGCTCACCGAGGTGCCGGTGCAGTGGCTGCTCGACGACGCGCCGCTCTTCCGCCACGTCTACGGGGCCACCAACGCGATCGCGGATCCGGGCCGCGTGCTCCAGATGTGGAGCAAGGAGTTCGCGGCGATGCACGCGGAGAACGGCTGCTTCGTGCTGACCTGCCACCCGTTCGTGAGCGGGCGCGCCTCCCGCGTCGCCCTGCTGGACGACCTGGTAACCTTCATGCGCCGCGCCCGCGGCGTGTGGTTCACCACCTGCGAGGAGGTCGCCCGCTGGCACGCGAGCGGGCCGGTCCCGGCCGCCGCGCGGCCCGCGTCTACCCGCCGGACTTCGGCTTCGCGGGCTCGCTCGGGCGCACGCGGACCGCGGCGCCGCTGACCAAGGAGTCGGAGGGGTCGAGGATCACCGCGTCCTTCGCCCCCACGCCCGACACCACCTCCACGCTGCCGCCGTAGTCGCGACCGATCGTCACTCCCACCAGCTCCGCGCGTCCGTTGCGCACCACCGCGACCTGCAGGCCCTCCGAGCGGAAGAGCAGCGCGTTGGCGGGAAGGGTGAGCCCGCGGTTCTCGCGGCCCACCCGCAGCCGCACCACCACGTAGGCGCCGGGCAGCACCTCGCCGGTGGCGTTCTCCACCTCGACCTCGCTCACCATCGTGCGGGTGACCGGGTCGAGGGCGTTGGAGGTCCGGGCCAGCGTGCCGCGGAAGACCCGTCCGGGCATCTCCTCGAGGGTGACCGCGGTCGGGGTGCCGGGCTGGGCCGCCTGGGCGTAGGCCTGCGGCACCGAGACGGACACCCGCAGCTTGTCGATCGCGGCCAGTCGGAAGAGCTCGCGCGCGGCGCCGCCCGCGTCGATGAGGGCGCCGATGTCGGTGTTGCGCGCGGTGATGATGCCCGCGAAGGGCGCGGTGATCCGCTGGAAGGCCTGCAGGTCCTCGAGCCGCTTGACGTTGGCGCCGTTGGAATCCACGATCGCCCGCCGGGCGTTGTAGTCGCTGACCTTCTCGTCCGTCTCCTGGCGCGACACCGCGTCCCGCTTGAGGAGGGCCTGCCACCGCTCGGACGTGGTCCGGGCCATCTCCATGGTCGCCCGCGCGTTCTCCAGCTCCGCGCGGGCCTGCCGGAGCTGCTGGTCGAGCTCCGGCGTCTCGAGCTCGGCGAGGAGCTGGCCCGCGGTCACCCGCGTGCCGATGTCCACGTAGCGCTTCTTGAGGTACCCGCTGGCCCGCGCATAGATGACCGCGTCGGTGAACGCGCGCGCGGTGCCCGGCAGCACCAGCTCGTCGTTGGCGGTCGTCGCGCCCGGGTAGACCACCGCCACCGTGGGTACCGCCGCCTCCTCGGTCATCCGCTTCAGCGCCGCGTCGGCGCCCCGCCGGCCGTGGAGGCCCGCGTAGATGGCGCCGCCCAGCACCAGCACCCCGACCACGAAGATCCAGAAGCCGGAGGAGCCGCGCCAGCTTTTCATGCCGCGCGCCCCGCGTGGACGGCGCGGCGGCCGTGGAGCAGGCTGAACACCGCGGGCACGAAGAGCAGGGTGGCGACGGTCGCGAGCAGGAGGCCGCCGATGACCGCGCGCCCCAGGGGCGCGTTCTGCTCGCCGCCTTCGCCCAGGCCCAGCGCCATCGGGATCATGCCGATGATCATGGCCAGCGCGGTCATCAGCACCGGCCGGAACCGGGTGGCGCCCGCCTCGACCGCGGCGAGGCGGGCGTCGCCGTGCTCGTCGAGCCGATCCCTGGCGAAGGACACCACCAGGATGCTGTTGGCGGTCCCCACCCCCATGCACATGATCGCCCCCATGAGGGCGGGCACGCTGAGGGTGGTCCCGGTCAGGAAGAGGAACACGATGATGCCGGCGAGGGCGGCGGGGAGCGCGGTGATGATGATGAACGGGTCGAGCCACGACTGGAAGTTGACGACGATCAGCAGGTAGACGAGCACGATCGCGAAGGCGAGACCGCCCAGGAGGCCCAGGTAGGAGGCGCGCATGGTCTCGACCTGGCCGCGCAGGGTCACGAAGCTACCGCGCGGCAGGTTCGGGCGGTGGGTGTCGACGATCCTGGTGATGTCGCGACCCACCGCACCGAGGTCGCGGTCCTGCACCGAGCCGTAGATGTCCACCACCCGGCGGGTGTTGTAGTGGGAGATCACCGCCATCGAGCTGGCGCGCGCGATGGACGCCATGTCCCCCAGGTTCTGGGGCCGTGCGCCCGCGGCCCCGATCGGGATGTTCTGCAGATCCTGGAGCGACTGGATGCTGTACTGGGGCGCCTGGGTGACCAGGTTGTAGCTCACCCCGTTCTGCCAGTTGAGAAACGTGGTCGGGGTGGTGGTGCCGCTGCCCGCCAGCGAGAGCAGCACGCTGTTGGCGACGTCCCGCGGGGTGAAACCGGCGCCCGCCGCCTTGACCCGGTCCACCGTGACCTGGAGCTTCGGGGTGTCGAAGTTCTGCTGGAGGCGGAGATCGGTCAGACCGGGAACGCGCCGGAGGTCGTCGAGCAGCCGGTTGGCGACCTGGCGATTGCCCTCCATGTCGTTCCCCTCGATCTGCACGTCGATCGGCGCGGGCAGGCCGAAGTTCAGGATCTGGGTCACGATGTCGGCGGGCACGAAGTAGAAGGTGACCCCCGGGAACTCCTGGGGCAGGCGTGCGCGCAGGCCGCGCATGTGATCGGCGGTGGGCCGATGCCCTTCCTTGAGGGTGACCAGGATGTCGGCGTCGGCCGCCCCGATGAACCCCGACCGGCTGTACATGTAGTTGATCGTGGAGTAGGGCAGGCCGATGTTGTCGATGATGTTGTCGAGCTCCTCCGGCGGGATCTCCCGCCGGATCGACGCCTCCACCAGGTCCGCGAGCCGGGCGGTCTCCTCGATCCGGGTGCCGGTCTTGGCGCGCAGGTGCAGGATGAACTGTCCGTTGTCGCTCGTCGGGAAGAAGTTCTCCCCGAGCCAGGGCACGAGCAGCCACGCGCACAGGCACGCGGCGAGGAACGCGGCCACGAAGGCGGCCTGCCGCGAGAGCAGCCGCTCGAGCCAGGCCCGGTAGGCGGTCCGGATCCGGTCGAAGGCGCGCTCGAAGCCCCGCTGCAGGCGCACGAAGGGGTTCCGGGTCGGGGCGTCGTGGTGGGCCTTTGCGCGCAGCAGGTACATGGCCAGCGTGGGGACGAGCGTGCGCGAGAGAACGTAGGAGGCGAGCATCGCGAAGACCACCGCCTCCGCGAGCGGCACGAAGAGGTACCGGGCGGTCCCGGTCAGGAAGAACATGGGCAGGAACACGATGCAGATGCAGAGGGTGGAGACGAGGGTGGGTACCGCGATCTGGGCCGCGCCATCGAAGATCGCGCCCCGCAGCTCCCGGCCCTCCTCCAGGTAGCGCTCGATGTTCTCGATGGTGACCGTCGCGTCGTCCACCAGGATGCCCACCGCGAGGGCGAGCCCGCCGAGGGTCATGATGTTGATCGTCTCGCCCAGCGCGCTCAGCGCGATCACCGAGCTCAGGATCGAGAGCGGGATCGACACCGCGATGATGAGGGTGCTGCGCCAGCTCCCGAGGAACAGCAGGATCATCAGGGCGGTCAGGCACGCCGCGATGACCGCCTCGTGGATCACCCCCATCACCGCGCTCCGCACGAAGACCGACTGGTCGGCGAGCAGGTCCACCTTGAGCTCGGGGGGCAGCGTGCTCGCGACCCGGGGAATGGCCCGGCGGATGTTGTCCACGATCTCGAGGGTGGAGACGTTACCGCTCTTGAGCACGGTGAGCAGGGTGCCGCGCCGCCCGTCGCGCCGGACGATATTGGTCTGCACCCCGAAGCCGTCGCGCACGTTGGCCACGTCGCGCAGGTAGATGGTGGAGTTGCCGACGACCTTGAGCGGCACGTCCGCCAGCTCCGCCACCGTCCGCGGGGCCGCGTTCAGGGTCACGTCGTACTCGAACCCGCCGATCTTGGCGGTGCCCGACGGCAGGACGAGGTTCTGCAGGTTCAGGGTGTCGAGCACCTCGGCGGGCGAGAGCCCCTTGGCCTGGAGCTGGCGCGGGCTGATGTCCACCATCACCTGGCGCTGCTTGCCCCCGAAGGGGAACGGGATCGCCACCCCCCGGATCGTCACGAGCTGCGGACGCAGGAAGTTGACCCCGAGGTCGAAGAGCTGCTGCTCGGCGAGTCCCTCGCCCGACAGCGCGAGCTGCAGGATCGGCACGCTGGACGCGCTGAAGTTGATGATCAGCGGCGGGGTGGTGCCGGGCGGGTACTGGCGGATCACGGTCTGCGAGATCGCGGTGATCTGGGCGTTGGCGGTGTCGAGGCTCGCGTTGGGCTGCAGGTAGACCTTGATGATGGCCTGCCCGTTCACGGTGGTGGACTCGATGCGCTGGATGTTGTCCACCGTGGTGGTGAGCACCCGCTCGTAGTTGGTGGTGATGCGCCCCTCGAGCTCCTCGGTGTTGAGGCCGCGATACTGCCAGGCCACCGCGATGACCGGGATGTTGACGTTGGGGAAGATGTCGACCGGGGTGCGCGAGATGACCACCGGGCTGGCGATCAGGATCAGGAGCGCGAGAACGATGAAGGTGTACGGCCGGTCGAGCGCGATCCGGACGATCCACATGCGCCGCCGCCCCTAGCCGGTGACCGCCCGCCGCCCGGTCTCGCGCACGAGGCGACGGTCCGCCTCCGGGGTCGGGGCGGGCGGGATTCGCAGCACGAGATCCTGGGTGTGGGTCGGGATCACCTTCCCGTCCGGCCAGTGCGTGCCCCACGGATCTTGCCCGGCCGCCACCGCGCGGATGCCGTCACGCACGATGCGCCGGAGCATGATGACGCCGCGGTCGGTGGAGGCCAGGTGCTCGAGGGCATGGACCGCGACCGAGCGCTGGCTCGACTGGGCGTCGTAGTCGGCGGGGAAGCGCTGGCGGGCGTCGTACGACCGGTCCCCGGACTGGCCGAAGCCGGGCCGCGCGACCTGCTCGGCGGTGAGGCCCCACGCGGGATCCACCTGGGCCAGCTCGAAGTTCGTGGTGCACGTGTCGTCGTTGGGCACCGCCCAGCGGATGATCACCGGCCGGCTCGCCCCCTTCGGGGCGGCCGCCTCCTCGATCTCGCGGGTGAACTGGTGCACGTTCGGCGGCATGAAGTCACAGACACGCACCCAGACCAGGTCGTTCACGCGACGGGTCGCGATGTAGACCATGCCTGCGTCGGTGGTGAGCCAGTCGAGCTCGGGCACAACCCCGAAGGCCTCCGTGAACTGGTAGCCGCTCGACAGCGCGTGCAGGAACGCGGTGTGCACCGGGTCCATGCTGTTGTCCTTCACCTGGAGCCAGTTGCACGGCAGCGTGAACTCGGCCGCGGGCATCAGGGTGTAGCCCGGCACCTCGAAGCTGTCGTAGAGGGGAAATGCGGGGGCCCGCTCGGGCGGGCCCAGATAGGCGAAGACGAGCCCGCAAAACTCGTGCGTGGGATACGCGCCCTGCCACACGCGCTCGCACAGACGACTGCCCGCGGGCTCTCCCGGCGTCTCGAGACAGCGCCCGTCGACGTCATACACCCAGCCGTGGTAGCAGCAGCGCAGGCCGCGCTCGAGCGGAATGGCGAACTCGAGCGAGGTGCCGCGATGCGCACAGTGCAGATGGAGCACGCCGGTGCGCCCGCCGCGATCGCGGAAGACCACGAGATCTTCGCCGAGGATGCGCACGCGGCGCGGCGGTCCATCCAGATCGCGCATGAACGCCACCGGCTGCCAGAAGCGCCGCAGGTATTCACCGCCGGGGGTGCCGGGGCCGACCTGGGTCAGCTCCGGATCGGGGGCCGGCGTCGCCCGGCGCGCGTATCCGTCGTACGGGCTGCCGGGCGCGGGCTCCGAGGCCATGAGTGCCGATCAGCATGGGGCCGGTCAGGCGGCCCGTCAAGGGTCGGGGGCAATATCCGGGCCATGCAAAAGCTTCGCGGTGGGCAACTCGCCCATGGTGGGTGCGGAGGTACTCAGAGAAGGCTTTTGGTCCCCCTGTCAACCTAAAAACAGATGTTAAATCAAGTAGTTATTGTTGGAATGGGGCTTGCTGTCCTAGCCCGCCATGGCTAAATCAACGTGGACCTTGGTGACCGGCAGTGTCCTCGTCCTTGCGTGCTGTCTGACCCTGGCTGGACCGGCTCGAGCCGAGACCGAACCCCCCATTGCGATGGCTGCAGACCCGATGCCGACGGAACCGGTCGGGCTGGTCCAGGTGGCCTGGCCGGTGTCCGCGGAAGTGCTCGCCGACACGTTCGGCCAGTCGGCGCAAGTCCAGGAGATCCCGGCCGTCCAGGCGGTGAGCCTGGGGCTGGTCTCCGAGCCGACCCCGGCGGTCGTCCGGCCGACCCCGGCCGCCGCCTATCGGGTGCAGATCAACGAGCACGTGCGCTTCTTCATCGATCGCTTCCAGACCGGCTACCGACGGACGATCACCGAAACCCGCCTGGCGCGATCTGGCCGCTATCTGCCCATGATCCTGGACATTTTCAAGGAAAAAGGTCTTCCGGAAGAGCTGGTCTTCACGGCGATGATCGAGAGCGGCTTCAACCCGGTGGCGGTCTCCCGGGCCGGCGCCAAGGGTCTATGGCAATTCATGGCCCCCACCGCCCGTCTGTACGGTCTCCGGGTAGACCGCTGGATGGACGAACGGCTCGACCCCGAGAAGTCCACGGTGGCCGCGGCCAACTACCTGCGCGATCTCTATGCCCAGTTCGGCTCGTGGGACCTGGCCCAGGCGGCCTACAACGCGGGTGAGGTCCGGGTCCAGCAGGCGATCCAGGGCTCGGGCTCCCGCGATTTCTGGGTTCTTCACCGTCGCAGTCCTCACCTGCTGCCGGAGACGAAGAACTTCGTTCCCGCCATCCACGCCGCGACCCTGATCGGCCGTCAGCCCGAGCACTATGGCTTCACCGTCGTGCCGGAAGAGCCGGTGCGCTATGACGTCGTGTCCGTGCCCAAGGGCAGCCGCCTCATGCGGCTGGCCGGGCTCTCGGGTGTTCCCCTTGCGGACCTCGAGCAGCTCAATCCGGAGCTCTGGCAGAAGCAGACCCCGCCGGATGCCTCCTATGAGCTCAAGATCCCGCTCGGCAGCGCGGCCGCGATCCAGGCCGCGGTCGAGCTCGACACGGCTCCGCGGCGCATCGCGCCGGCACCTCGGGCCGGAGTCCACGTGGTCCAGGCGGGCGAGTCGGTCTGGCGCATCGCCCGGCAGTACGGCGTGTCCGCGGCGCAGCTCGCGCGCTGGAATGGTCTCGAGCGTCCGGATCGCATCTTTCCCGGCGAGCGCCTGCGCGTCACCGCGTCCTAGCCCGCAACCCCGCCCGGTCGGCCGGCTCCCGAGCCGGTTGACCGGGCGCGTCCGTCGTGGAGAATAAGCGGCCCGGAGGATCTCATGGGCCGACTGGACGGCAAGGTCGTGGTGGTAACCGGAGCGAGTCGCGGCATCGGCGCCGACATCGCCCGGCTCTTCGCATCCGAGGGCGGGCGCGTGATCTGCGCAGCTCGGACCCAGCAGGAAGGCCAGCATCTTCTCGCCGGCTCGCTCGAGACCACCGTGGCCGGCATCCGCGAGGCGGGCGGGGAGGCCCACGCAGTCGCCGCCAACATCGCGGAGCCCGCGGAGTGCGAGCGGCTGATCGAGGCCGCGCGCGTGCACTACGGCCCGGTGGACGTGTTGGTCAACAACGCGGCGCTGACCTACTACATCCCGGTGAAGGATTACCCGGTCGGCAAGTGGATGCGCTCGTGGGCCGTGAACTTCCAGGCCCCGTTCGTGCTGAGCCAGCTCGTGCTACGCGACATGATCCTCCGCAAGGCCGGCGCGATCGTGAACATCTCCTCGGGCTCCGCGATCGGACCCGGGCGGGGGCCCTACCAGGATCCGGCGGTGGGCATGCGCGGCGGCACCTGCTACGGAGCCGAGAAGGCCGCGCTGGAGCGTTTCACCCAGGGCCTGGCCTCGGAGGTCTTCCAGTACGGGATCTCGGTGACGTCGCTCGCCCCGTCGCAGGTCGTGCCCACCCCCGGCACCGTGTACCACCGGCTCGTGACCGGCCTCGACGACCCGCGCGGCGAGCCCCCTCTCCTGATGGCGCGCGCCGCCCTGCTGCTGGCCACCGAACCCATCGAGCGAGTAAGCGGCCGCGTGACCTACAGCCAGCAGATCCTCCGCGAGTTCGGCTGGATCGAGTCCGCGCGCGGCCGTGGGGTGGACACGCGCGGCAGCGGCTACTCCGAGATCTAGCGGGTGAAGCGCCGCGCGTTCATCGCGCTACTCGGCGGGGCCACGGCCGCGTGCCCGGTGAGGTGATCGAGTGATCGAGCGCCCGCGGGAGTGACTTGACGGTACCGCGGCGCGAGCTCGCGCGCGTCGTGGTGGTCGGTGCGACCGGGTCGGGCAAGTCCACCCTCGCGCGCCGGGCGGCCGCGAAACTCGGTGCCGTGTACGTCGAGCTCGACGAGCTCTTCTGGGATGCCGGCTGGACTCAGGCCACCCCCGACGTCTTCCGAGCCCGCGTGGAGCGCGCGACCGACAGCCCCCGCTGGGTGGTGGCCGGCAACTACGGCCGGGTCCGTGACCTCCTGTGGCCCCGGGCGGACACGATCGTCTGGCTCGACTACGCGTTCCCGCTCGTTCTGCGCCGCCTGACCGCCCGTACGGTCCGCCGGGCGGTCACCGGCGAGGTCCTCTGGAACGGCAACCGCGAGTACTTCTGGGAGCACTGCCAGCTCTGGTCGGAGAAGTCGCTCTTCCACTGGCTGGTCAAGACCTACTGGGCCTACCGGCGCGAGCTCCCCGTCCTCTTCGCCCAACCGGAGCACGCCCACCTCCGGATCGTGCGCTTCCGCCGGCCCCGCGAGGCGGAGGCGTGGCTCGCCGCTCTCGCGCTGGAGTGACTTGACGACGGAAGCCCTCCGGCGCAAGATGCGCGGGCGGAGGGACCGGACACCCTATGCATTTCGGGATCTTCCTGGAGGAGCGGCGCCGCGGCGTCAGCCAAGGCGCCACGCTGCGCGAGACGCTGGACCTGGCGGACACTGCGGAGGCGGGCGGCCTCGATGGGGTCTGGCTGGGCGAGATCCACTTCAACGGCAATCGCTCCATCCAGTCCGCCCCCCTCGCGCTCGCCAGCTTCATCGCCGCCCGCACCCGGCGCCTCCGCGTAGGCATCGCGGTCCAGGTGCTTCCCCTCGGCAACCCGCTGCGCATCGCCGAGGAAGCGGCCACCGTGGATCAGCTCAGCGAGGGGCGCCTCGACTTCGGGGTCGGCCGCAGCGGCTCCGCGCGTACCTACGACCTCCTCGGGGTGCCCTACGGCGAAAGCCAGGCGCGCTTCCTCGAGTCGCTCGAGATCATCCGTCTCGCCTGGAAGGGCCAGCCGTTCAGCTATGACGGCAAGTTCTACCGTGTCCAGAACGTCACCGTCGCCCCGACTCCGTATCAGGTGCCGCACCCGCCGATGCGCATGGCCGCCAACTCCCCGGAGACGTTCCCCCAGGTGGCCCGCCTGGGCCTGCCCCTCTTCATCGGGCTGCGTGACCTGGACATCCCGCTGCTGCGCGGGCACCTCAAGACGTACCGGGAGGCGTGGCGCGAGTCGGGCCAGGTCGGCGAGGCGGACGTGTACCTGCGGATCCCGGTGTACGCGGCCCCCACCGAGGCGGCCGCGCGCGAGGAGCCGCGGGAGGCCATGACCTACTTTTTCCAGCGGCACATCGAGCTGATCCGGTCCGGCCTCGGCCGCACCGACACCGGCCCGGGCGACCGCCGGCAGGTGATGGCGGACCGGATCACCACGATGCCCTACGACGAGCTGCTGAAGACCCGCGTCGCTTTCGGCACCGCCGCCTCGCTGCGCGAGCGACTCGGCGAGATCGCGGAGGACCTGGGGCTCAGCGGCATCGTCGCCGAGCTGAACCCCAGCGGCCTCCTCTCCCTCGATCAGATGCGGCGGACGCTCGACATCCTCACCCGCGAGGTGATCCCTACTTTCCGCTGACGAAGGCCTGCACGCGCTTCCAGGCGTCGGCGGAGGCGTCCGCGAACTCGGTGTACTTCCGGTCGAAGAAGCTGTGCGGCGCCCCGTCGTACACCTTCATGTCGTGCTTGATGTTGGCCTTGCGCAGCGCCGCGTCGAAGCCCTGCACGTCGGCGGGCGGGATGCCCTCGTCGGCGCCGCCGAA
>Ga0068869_100000328_pt1 | contig 25238 bp, 26 predicted proteins | sample KBSMisM52_FD_64676 | JGI IMG/M metagenome (GOLD analysis project Ga0068869, IMG submission 64676) | Miscanthus rhizosphere microbial communities from Kellogg Biological Station, Michigan, USA - KBS Miscanthus M5-2 | ecosystem: Host-associated > Plants > Roots > Rhizosphere > Soil ... | reverse complement strand
CCACCTCAGCATGACCGGTTTTTCCATAACTCACTTCACGGTAAGTAGGGTCTTTCGTATCTCCACCGGCATACCCAACAACCACGTTTATAACACCCTTAGCGCGAGAATAAACCCCATCCAAACACCAAAAACAGCCACCACCTAAAATAGCTTTTTCAGTGTTATTAGTTTGCTCAGACATTCTGTAATTGATAATAAAATCGTACTCTCATCTTACCACAATCCAAAGCGCATCAAACAAGTTAAACTTCGGAATCAAACCTTCTCCGTCGATCCGAAAAACAGATCACCCTTTGTAAGCACACGGTTTGCCATCGCTTTACCCTCCTCTTTCTGCAGAGGATTAAAAACGGTATTGATACCAAAAGTCGTGGAGTTCGGTTTATCCAAACGGGGCGGACGATTTTTTGCCAGCCATTTTAACGGCTCTGCGTCTTTAGGTTTTTCACCTGTGGATTGATCCACGCGCGTCACATCACAGCGGACAGACATGTCACCGAAAAACATTTTTACTTTTCCTCCCTTTGCATCGATAAAAGCGTTATCGATAATATCCTCCATATTCGGCAGCAAATCATCAATAACCATATTTGGCCGGAACGCCTCCATCGCAATTCTGCGATAATCTGTACCATAGCACTCTTCCATAATTTTATTCATCCAATCGAGTGTACTTGTAGATGTCACCAGCAACTGTCCACCGTCTGTATAAAGTGTTTTCGCAGGCAAATTTCTGCGGTGTATCTGCTCGACATATCGAGAAAAATTTTGCGGCGGCAAAATCACCTCAACATCATCAATTCGATATTTCGGTTTCGGATTTACTTTACGCAAATATCTCCGCACCCAATCTGTAATAGGTCCTTTTTCCAATACACCAGCCATAATTCCACTGTCACCAAACATTTTCAAAGCCACAGGGCGACCATCTTTTGGCTGCAAATCCTGAACGGGAATAACCAATTTCTCCTCAAAATCAGGAGCTTCATAAGATAAAGTTTCGCCATTATATTCTGGCTTAGCCAAAACCAGTTTTCCTTCATTCCGCGGACTGAATCTTGAGTACTCATGTATTTGCCCCTCTGCTTCTCCCACATCCCGTATCGCCAGCATCGCCATCCGATCGCCCAGTTTTTCATCAGGAGTCCACAAACCATCCTCAGCAATCGCCGCAGTATCTACCGGCAAACCACCAAGCGACTTAATCGGATACAGTGCTAGATGAGAAATATTGGCGCGAATCCATCGAATCTCTTCTGGAATTGCCCGAAGCGTTTCAGCATATTTTTTGGCATCAGGACGGGCCGCAATCAGTCTTTCACGAAGGTTCATAAGAAAATCTATAGAGGCCTATTCTAGTTTATTAGCGACATCAGTCAAGAATCCTAAAGCCTTTTTCAAATTACAGCTCAGTCAATATGTGGCTTAAATAAAATGCAAACCAGGCAATTGACACAAACCAACTAATATAGTAAATTACCATTACCATGGAGATAAAAACTCACATTTTCAACCTCCTCATCCGTATCGGTTTGTCAGAAACCGAGGCTAAGTTTTATCTGACAGTTTATCAAAATCCTCAACGCACTATCGCTGAACTGCAAAAACTTTGCAGTTTTTCCCGTGCGACAACATATCGTTCTTTTGAAACTCTCAAAGATCGAAAATTAGTAACATCTTCACAAGATAATTGGCGCAAAAATATTGAAGCTGTTTCATTAAGAACTATCGGAGAAAAACTCGCACGTGAAAGTTTGAAGTTACGAAAAGTAGAATTGGAACTTAAAAAATTAGACAATCTTCTCAACCTCACAAGTTATCAGGAAACAGTTGATCCCTTAGAAATTTTCACAGATCAGAATCAAATTACCGAAGAATGTTATAAGCTTTTAAACGCAGATTGGAGCCATATTCAGTGTTATGGTTCGGGAGAAAAATCTTATGAAATACCTGGAGAAAAAGCTATGTCAGATTTTATTTCCATGCGCGCAAAAAAAGGAAAAACAATCGACGCAGTTTTCACTGAACTCGGTGATCACACTAAGGAAATGCTAAAAAATAATAAGAAAGAGTTAAGAAACGGGAAACTATTCATCGATCCTCTGTGCCAAAACTCCATGACCTATGTCTATGATAAACAGGTCACCATTTGGCAAAAAGATGAGGACTTGGGAAAACGCGCAATAATTATTCGCGATCCCGGTCTCATCAAACTGTACAAAGCAAACTTCCAAAAAACCTGGGCATCAGTATAAAATTTCTCAAATACTTGAGAAATCGTCATAACTGAATTTCTTCAAAAGAAAGCCATTTAATCAACTCTATATTCCTCAAAAGAGGTCTTTTTTGTCATATCAAAAAACCATTGTACGGTGTCATTCTGTTTTTCTCATGGCACCATGAATAAGCTCACCCTGTATCAACCTCGGCACAACTTTGCATCCGAAGAAGGCAAAGGCCATATCTATTTACCCTCTTCCCTTTCCATCACTGCCGCACGCGTACTGGCAGCAGGAGGAGACGTAGAAATTCAGGACGGAAATATTCGCAAACCAAATTTCACTAACAGCATTGTGGGAGCGAATGTCCTTGGCGCCCCATACATTCCAATTGCCATTGAATTAAAGAAACAATTGGTCGAAACATTTGGTGAAGATGCGCAACTCATCCTCGGAGGTCAGGTGATTTCAGGCCTAACTGCAGACCAATTCAGCCGTTTATTTGGTAGAAATGTTTTTAACGGCAACCATGATGAAACCCTCAAAAAACTTTTAGGACTTGAACTTCGCGCACTACCCTCACCCGAAGAAACTTCACTTATTCCCGCGTATGAAAAAATTTCTGATGAAGATTTCAAGGAATATCTGGAACACGAATTTTGTTTATACCTTTCACAAGGTTGTAAATATGGATGCGAATTTTGTGCAGCTAATCGCACATCCATCGATCCCGTTTCCGGCCAGTTAACAAAAGTGACCGAGCGTTATCGCAATCTTCAGATCATTGAGGATGAACTTAAATACATGGTGGCCCGCGCGCAAAAACTCGGTATCTCATCATTCGATATGTATCTTTCAAACCTTGATACTTTTCAGACACGAGCAAAACTCAAACAGTTTGCAAACATTGTGAATAACATAAAAAAATCCAACCCCGGATTCACATTCAAAATGAGAGGACTTTCAACCACAGCCTCTTTTATGGATGCATACGTCAAAGATAGAGAAACCATAACAGCGATGGTTGATGCAGGGCTTTGGTCCATCGGATTCGGTGTTGATGGTATTTCAAAAGAGGTGTGGCGAAGTATTAAAAAAGGCCACAACGATAAAGACGATTCTATTGATGCGATAAGCCGTACCCGGGAAATATTTGGCATCACGCCGGAAATTTTTATGGTCGTTGGACACGAAAAAGATACACCTCAAACTTTAATGGACGACGTAGAATTTGTCTTAGATATGTCTGAAAAATTTGGTGCGGCACCTCGTCCGTATGTAGCAAAAAGCATCGTTCCCGGAAATACAGGTTGGAGCGATCCAAAAAATAAAGATTATATCGAGCAGTTCATTCAGCATCCGGAATATTTTCAAGTTTTGGACTATTCAGCACTACCAACATTGCTCACGCATCCAAATAAAGAAATGCACGCGCACATTGAAAAAGCCTTCATGATGATGACGAATGTCTCTGGAAATACCACTCTGCCTGTTTACCCAATTTCGCCGGATTTGGATGGGCAAACCGCAGAAATCCATCGTAGATTAAACATGGGAAAATTCGATCGGTAGTTTAGATATGGCGGAAACGGCAATAATACGCTAGTTTAAGTCCCGAATTTAATTTTCCGCCATAAATATGTCCGACAACGATACCATTATCAGTTTCGATCAAGTCTCCTTCGAGTACCACCATGATCGTCCCCTCTTAAAAGATGCCAGCTTCTCCGTTCGCCGTGGAACAAAAGTAACCTTCATGGGCCAGAACGGCGCCGGCAAAAGTACCATTCTCAAACTGATCGCCAAAAAACTCAAACCAACCTCAGGTTCAGTAAACGTTGTTCCAAAGCTCACAATCGCCACCGCATATCAGGTCATGCCGCACGAAGACCGCGACCTCACCGTGAGTGAATTTTTTCAAAAATGTTTCAACGAAAAAAAGTACGACCTCGATCGCAGAATTAATGACGTCTTCGAAATCGTAAATCTCAAAGCTGACCATGATAAAATAATCAAAACATTTTCCGGCGGACAACAAGCCAGATTACTTCTTGCCGCAGCCCTCATTCAGGAGCCGGATCTTTTGTTGCTTGATGAGCCGACGAACAATTTAGATGCCGCCGGCATCGACCATCTCACAGAATTTTTAATGTACTGCCCCGCAACCTGCATCGTCATTTCCCACGATGAAACTTTCTTAAATGCCTTCACCGAAGGAATTTTATATCTGGATGTTTTCACTCATAAAGTCGAACAGTATGTTGGAAATTATTATGATGCACTTTCACAAATCGCTGCCCGAATTGAAAAAGAGAACAGCCAAAACGCCCGTCTGGCTAAGGAAATTCAAGAGAACAAAGAAAAAGCCAATTACTTTGCCAACAAAGGAGGCCGCTTACGTTTAGTTGCAAAAAAAATGCGCGAAAAAGTTGAAGACTACGAAGAAAATAAAGTTGATGTCCGCAAAGAAGACCGAACCATTCGTAAATTTACCATCCCCGTTCAGGAAAAAATCAACGGCGACATTCTCACCATCAACGAATTTAAAGTGATAATCGATCATAAACCCGTCATCAAAAAAGCAAAAATTGCTCTGCGCAAAAATCAGCACCTCTTACTTCGCGGCCCAAACGGCATCGGCAAAAGCACATTATTAGAATCACTCGCTCAAGGCACCGCCAAAGGAGCAACCATCATGCCCGGCATCAACGTGGGCTACTACCGCCAGGATTTCTCCACTCTCAACTTTGACGACACCGTTCACGAATCCCTTGAAGAAGCCATAAAATTAGCCGGTGACGATCCGCAGGAGGAGTACCTCCGCACCGTTGCCGCCGGATTTCTAATCACCAGAGACATGGTCCACGCCAAAATCCGCACACTCTCCGAAGGCCAAAAAGGTCTCGTCGCTTTCGCACGACTCGTACTGCAAAAACCAGGCCTATTGATTTTGGATGAACCGACCAACCACATCAACTTCCGCCATCTACCGGTCATCGCCGCCGCCCTGGATCAATACGAAGGCGCCATGGTGCTTGTTTCTCACGTGCCGGATTTCGTAGATCAAATCCGCATCGACGAAGAGTTGGACCTCAATAAATAAAAACAATACCTCATTGTTTTCCATACCCTCACCCTTCCTAATTGGATGATTTGATATGTTCCGCGAGCATTGACAAAAAAGCAGTTTTATAGCAAAATAATAGCCTCTAAATGCTATTCCTCATGCGTAAAATCCCAGAAAAATTAAGAAAGCCAAAGGTAAAACCAGCGCTTCGCTCAGCCCCACAGCCAAAAACCGCAGTTGATTCCGGCACATCAGTAACCCAAAGCCAGGTCAAACGTATCCTCATTGCCTTGGGAGCTCTTGGAATTGCAGGTTACGCTGTTCATTCAAGCCTTGATAATACGCAAAAAAAAGAAGCTTCTGCACAAGTAAGAGATGCAGAAACTGACAACACTCTCGATAAAGATACAAAAGTACTCGATTTAAATACGTCCAAAATATTACCCCCAACCTTCCGCCTTGCCGGAATAACGGCTGATTATGAACCCAGCCAGTTTGTCCCAAAAATAACTCCGGAGAGAATGAAACAGGTATCGGTTAAGTTTGCCGAGTTTCTCACGGGCTACTACCGCAGCACAGTTATTCCTCAACTTGAAAAAGCTGGAAATAATACTGACGCAACAAAAGCTGTGACCAATGGAATAATTAAGGAAATTGAAAACTTTTTCCAAAATCAGGATCCAGAAATCAGTCAGACATGGGAAGAAGCCAAACGCACGGGCAACACTACGATAAAATTTCTGTTCGTGAATAATTTTCTCATGATGCAGAAACTCATGTTAACGATCCAAAGAGATAAAGCAGGACAGGCAGCATTTTTTAATCTCACTCCGATAGAAAAATTCCAAAACGGAATTATTGAAGATCAACAAACCAAGCAAAAAACCGTCGTGCCGATTTTCTTTTTGAAACCGGCCCTCTTAGAACAGGTTAAAATACCTTGGCAATTGAGACAAACTCCAATCTATTTTGATCCCGAAACAGGAATTGTGTTCTACAGCACCGAGGAGCAAAAAGCAGTTTTCCTCCGCACCAGACCGTCTACGGAGATTAAAAAAGCTAATCCACAGTTCCCAGATGAAGCTCTGATGGACCTGAATAATTTCAATCCAACATTGCAACACGAGGCAGTACACAAATTCCTTTTTGCTAAACATACCAATGATATCAAGAGAGTAAATCCAGAAGCTCGCGATTTTGTTGATGTTAGTATTGTGCTCGAGGGTGGCAAAAAAATCCGGATAAAAGGAAACTACCATCCCGCTGCTTTTCACGAACTTGCAGCGAACGGTGCAGAAATGGCCTCCATCACCGAAGCCGACCTCAACAAGGAAAAAATCTTCCTCGATTCAAAATTCAGCAAAGATGCCCCCTCAACCTATGACCTGGTACGCCTGTTCGTAGAAAAAGGTTTTGAAAAACCAGGCGAAAACCCTTGGACAACCGCAATGAAAAGTTCAACCGCAGACATCCAGTCAGTAGGTCGTCAGATGTACACCGCCGGAGTATTTTTGTTAGAAAACAGAAAAAAGGTACAATAGGTTTCTAAATAAAGTACTGCAATTTACCATGGCTTTTTTCGTCTACATTTTAAAGTGCTCCGACAAAACCCTCTACGTGGGCAGCACCAACGATCTCGAAAAAAGACTCCACGCCCACAACAATCTAAAATCCGGAGCTCACTACACCAAAATCCGCCGCCCCGTCACACTCGCCTACTCTGAAACCTGCAAAACCTACGCCAAAGTCCGCAAACGCGAAGCCGAACTCAAAAGACTCACCCGCGCCGAGAAACTTCTTTTAATAAAGAAAAACTAACTTTTTTTACTCAATTTTTTGTTATAAAAATTACTGAGTAATACAGCCGCTCCAGTAATCAAAATGTTTGTCAGTAAAGCACCAAAAATTATCAACGGAAAAGCCGCCCACATCAAATTCCCCTCACCCATGTTGACCTGCATGGCTCCTATAATCGTACCCACAGTAGCAATCACAGCCCAAATTGCAAAACCCCTTGGCTCTAAAGCCGTCGCAAGCAATGAAGCTATAGCGCCAATAAAAAAGATGACGTAAAAATAGTTATTCATCTGGAAAGCATACGCCTGCATATAAAATCCCAGAAAAAATGAAACAACCAAATCACCTGCCGAAATAAGAATCAATTTAAGGATCTTCATGTGTAATCAATTAAAGTGCACAAACCTTAGTTTAATACCTCTGCAATAGCAAGAAGTATCCTATTTTGCTTATACTGATGAGGACAATTCAGTTCAGTCTCTCACGGGAAATTATGTCCAAAAAAATTGACAAAAGCAATCCAATCTTCAGAGGTATAACTCTCGACGCAGATATAGTCCACAACCCCACACTTAAGGTAGTATTAGGAGGACGTGAGATACCTCTTAAGTAAAAATCCTATGCAGAAAACAACGACCTCAACATTGATGGTAACAGCTTCGATGTGTTTTTTTCTCGCCGGCTGCACTCCGCAAGGAACCATAAACACAACTCCAAACCAGCCGACACAACAAGGCACAATTATTGAAACCACCAATCCTCAGGGAGTTATTTTCTCAAAAGAATCATTAAAATACTACCCGGGATTTCCTCAAGCAGAAGGCCTCTGGGACCCCACGATAGCTGACGCCACCAAAGCCGACGGCATCGTAAAAAAATGTCTCACCGACAAAGAACAGGTCGCCAACGACATGGTCAAACTCTATCCGCAAACACAACAACAGCAGGGAAAAGATTTCAAACTAGGGCAACTCAAAGAGATCGACCCTGTATACGCAGAATACAAACGCCAATACGTCGGCTACAACGGAAAGGACGGTCACAAACTCATCTGGATCAATTTTTTCTTAATTCCAGATGCCGATGAAGTATTCGGAAACACCTGGAAAAAAGAGATCTTTAGCGTTATGGATGGCGGATCAGCATTCTTCGATGTACTCGTAGATCTGGATTCCGAAAGCTGCCTGGATTTCTCCATCAATGGCGTGGCTTAAAAACCTACCGAGAAACCTCCTTTTTCTGAATGTCCCCATATCCATCCTCTCTCAAATGCTGGAGATAAGCCTCCTCTTTTTCCGTAATTTCTGTCATGTCGTTGAAAGAATCATCGGTTGTGGGGAATTTTTTTCGAGGTTCAAATATCCCGAGTAAACCAAATTTCACCGCCTGGATCACCGCATAAAAAATAATATTCAAAAGCGAAACAACGATGTTTCGTTTCTCCTCAAAAACCTCTTCAAAGGCATCCATATCCATATTTAAAGTAAGCTTCAAAACATCTTCATCCAAAAAACTTTCCTGAAGATTTTTGGCGGGCGCCAGCCACTTTTCTTTCACGCCAAACAAAAACGCATACGGCAGAATTTTTTTATAAGCCTCAGGTTCCTCTTTCAAAAAAAGTTCAATACGATCCTTTTCAGCAGTCATAACAAACTCTTTGAAACCCAAAAGTTCCTTCAATTTTTTCACACCTTTCTCGCTTTTGCTGGCCATAATAGCGCCAAAAATACCGCACGCGATTCCACTCAATGCCAGCCCCACTACTAGACTTAACGGGATATAGTAAGGTGCGGAAGTTATTGAATCACCGTGCGCTCTTAAGAAAAAGAAAAAACTAAAAATATTAAAACCAATACCGCCGATAATCATCGCATACCCCAAAAAATAGTACGTTTTCCTCTGCAAATGCGGCGATGAATAATAAAAACCTTTCGTCACAAGCTCATCATAAATCTCATTTTTTAATTGTTTCGATTTAAACTGAGTATTGTAGGAAGACAATCGCATTGACGTACTAACACCCGGAAAAAGAATTCCCAATACCGCTCGCTGTGTATCCGGAAGACTTTTTACCTCTTTACTTTTCAGCGGTTTTAAAAGGGTAACATAATCATTCTCTTCAAATGAAATCAGCCCCTCAAAAAACAGATCATACAGTTCATAAGCAATATCACGAGTCTGCAAAAGATCATCCATCAAAACCCCCGCCTCAATCACACTCAAATCGGACGGCGGCGTATAGTGCGGAAAAATCGCATCAGTATTTTTCGGATCACGCCCATCCAACCACCACAACAAAGCACAGATCAGAAACACTCCAACCGGCATCCCCACAGCAAAAATAAGATCCCACATAGAATTAAATTATCGCTTAATTATACCATGAAAACGGATTTGAGGCTATGATTAGCGATAATTTGAAGCGATGTATATTGCAGACCCAATCAGAAAAGTAATAGCAAGAACAAGAATTATCACAAATAGAGTCAAACCCGTCTTATTTTTTTCAACTAATTTTGCCCCTTCCGTGAAAGCCTCTTTTTGCTGACTCAAAATACGTTCACTCCGGGTAACGTTCGGATCAAAAGGGCCGGCGGGAGCATTAAAAGGTTTGTTTATCTCTAATAAACGACAGTATTTTTCAAGAGCATCAATAATTTCTAAACGCTTTTTAGTACTACAAACAATACTTATCTTCTTCCCGTTCTGAGTTTGAATCTCAAGAGAATCATTGCCGCGACTTGAACAAATAATAAAAAATCCTTTCAACTCAGACCGTTTATATACATCAGATTTTTTTTGGCCGGGTTTTCGTATCGAAAAATCACCACTACTTTCATCTATTTCAATAAGTTGAGAGTTGAATGTATAAACTCCCAGCACTGTAAAAGTCACAAAAAGAATAATAGAAAAAAAGCTCGCTACAGAATTCTTTTGGATAAACCACTGATTTAAAGACCCAATCCCAAGCAGAAAAATAAAAGAAACAAATGCCGCCAAAGCAAGTATCCCCCCGTTCCGAAAAAGGAATTTATTCGTCGAAAAGATCGTCATGTGTAAATATTAGCATACGTTTTCTTTCGTGATTAGACATGGCGGAACGGAGGGGACTCGAACCCCCGACCTCCACAGTGACAGTGTGGCGTTCTAACCAGCTGAACTACCGCTCCACATTTCCTGTCCCGCCTATCCGGTTCGCTAAAGTGTTGTCACTCAGCATTCCGGACCCAATATTGAAAGTTGTCACAAAATTGCTCGCCAATAATAATAAAGCGGGCCTCTTTTAGCAAGAGCAGTTATAAATCCCCCTAAAGAACCATAGAAATGGCTTTTAAAAAGGAAAACCCATCTTGATTTTGCTCTGTGTTATAGTTATTCCACTTCAGGCATTCACTCGTGCGAGCGGGCATGGAGTCCCCCAAAGGGGGACGAGCGAGCACGAGTTCATAGCGCAGATTGCCTCGCAGGGGCAATCAAGCGTGCCTGAAGTGGAATAGCTATAACACAGAGCTCTTATGAAGATAGGTATTGACTGCAGAATGTACTCCTCAGATTTCACCGGCATCGGACGCTACGTTTACGAACTCACCGACAACCTTTTCAAGATCGACCAGAAAAACGAATACATACTTTTTTTCAACGAACCCGAATTCAGCAAATACGAACTTCGCCATCCCAATGTAAAAAAAGTTCTGGCCAATGCTCCTCACTACTCGCTCAAAGAGCAGACAAAATTTCTCCAAATCCTCAATCATGAAAAACTGGATCTGATGCATTTCACACATTTTAATGCGCCGCTTTTTTATCGCAGACCAAGTGTCGTCACCATTCACGATCTCACTTTACATTTTTATCCTGGGAAAAAAATCACCTCCCCTTTGCATCGTGCGGGTTATTATAGAGTGATCAAAAGTGCCGTAAAGAAAGCCAAAAAAATCATTACCGTTTCGCAGAACACCAAAAAAGATTTGCAGGTGCTCATGAAAACGCCGAGTCAAAAAATTCATGTGATCTACGAAGGTGTGAACGAAAAATTCAAACCTCTCACAGATAAATCCGCCGTTGATGAGGTCACCAAAAAATATAAACTCGATAAACCGTATCTCTTATACACAGGCGTTTGGCGCAGTCACAAAAATCTGCCCAACCTGCTCAAAGCTTTTCACATTCTGAAAAACGATATGGATTTCGACGGATATCTCGTCATCACCGGTCGCAAAGATCCGGTGTACGAAGCCGACGTCATCGGCCAAACCGCAACGCTGCAACTTGAGGATGATGTCATTTTCACCGGCCTCGTAAAGGAACGTGAACTCACTCCGCTCTACAACGGCGCACTCATGTACGTGTTTCCGTCTTTATATGAGGGTTTTGGTTTACCGCCATTGGAAGCCATGCAATGCGGTGTGCCGGTCGTTGCAGCCAACGCCTCCTGCGTCCCCGAAGTCTGCGGTACCGACAACGCCGTTTTTTTTGATCCACTCAATCCTCAGGACATGGCCGAAAAAATCTTTGATGTCATCAGTCAAAAATCTCTTCGCGAAAAACTTATCGAAAACGGCCTCAAAAGGGTCAAGCAGTTTTCCTGGAAAAAAATGGCCGAGCAAACCCTGGAGGTCTATAATGAGGCCCTTCATCAATAACTCGGCACAAAAATGTGGGAGAACTTCCAAAACCTAATTCCAAAAGCCGCCGGCAAATACGGCTTCACCCGCACCCTCAAAGCCATTGAGGTTTGTCAGCAATTTCGCACCCTTTCCAAAAACATTTTACCCGAAAAAGCCCTGCAAAACGCCGACGCCAAATCTTTTGAAGAAGGAACACTCACAGTAGAAGTCTACGATTCCGGCTGGGCCCAACAGATCCAGATGAACAAACACCGGATTATTGAAGCCATAAACCAGAAATACGGCCATGATTTGATTAAAAATCTTAAAATCAAAATGGTCGAAAGACCGCAGCCATTAAGTGAAATTTAAGATTCACAACTTCCCTCTCAACTCTCCGGTAATTTTTTATTGACAATAAAAACGCCTCCGATATACACTTAGCTGCGCTTTGAGCCAATATTTTTGGCAGCCAAACATTCGAAAAATCCTTTAAACAACCCATTGTGTTACGTATTAGACTCTCAAGAACAGGTAAAACAAGACAAGAAAGCTTCCGTATTGTGGTAGCTCCTCACACAAATGCTGTAAAAGGCAAATATATCGAAATGCTTGGGTATTATCATCCAGCTACACAGCCAAAAAAGTTGGAAGTGAACAAAGAACGCGTCCAATACTGGATTAAAAACGGCGCACAGCCATCAGATAGCGTGGCTTCTCTGCTCAAGAGAAACGGCTTTGAGGATATGGATAAATTCATTGAAACTCGCACTAAAAAACGTGTTTCCAAGAAGGGGGATGACAAAGCAGCTGCTCCTGCGGCATAATAGTGTCAGTCGCTGCAAAGCATCAACCCTTAACCACTTCCAATATGGACGCAACGAAAGATATCTCCCAGGGTCCGGATCGTGACTTTGTTGAATATATCGTAAAGCAGATCGTTGGGCACCCAGAAGCCGTAGAAGTAGCGCGCACCGTTGATGAAATGGGTGTGCTGATTACGCTGAAGGTTCACAAGGACGACATGGGAAAAATCATCGGCAAAAGCGGTCAGACCGCCAAGTCTCTTCGCATACTCCTTCGTGTTATCGGTTCCAAAAATAACGCCCGTGTAAATCTCAAAATCGTTGAACCGGACGGAACAGAAGTAAAAATGGACGATTCCATGTAGAATGGATGTAATACATCTCAACGCAAAAACTTAAACCCAACCAAAACTCAGTAACTCCTTACCAGATCACAACATGAAAAAACTCGCGCTCTTCATCACTGCATTAACAGCATTCACAGCCACCGCTTCTGTAGCATTCGCTCAAGGCAGCGGAACCATTATCGATGCCGCTCAAAACTACGATATTATCGACATCATCAATAAAGGTCTGGCATATGCCATTATTGTCGCGGGTATGCTTTCAGTAGTTTTCATCTTCATCGGAGGTATCTCTTTCATTCTCTCCGGTGGTGAAGAAGGCAAAATCAAACAGGCCGTTGGAACCATCCGTTACGCCATCATCGGTTTGATCGTAACAGTTCTTGCCGTAGTAATCGTAGGAACAGTAGGTCGCGCCCTGGGTCTGGACATCATCAAATACATCAACTTCAGTGACGTCATCCAAAATATCAGCAACCTCGCTCCAAGCGGCGGAAGCAGCGGATCAAACTCACTGGATTAATCCCAAAATAAGAGCGCAAAGAATTCCCACACATCAAAAACGCCCCCTCCAACCCGGGGGCTTTTTGTTATATTAAAACAAACTTGTCTGCTCAGCTTTCGGTGGTTCCAAAAATCTTTCCAAATCCTCCAGCTTTTTTATGAGTGAATGAAACTCCAGTTCGGTAAATATTTTTTTCGCTTTTTCATAATCAATTCGATGTGTGCGATAGTGATCCAGATTAAATTCGATTGGAGCATCTTTTTGAATAGTAGCAATTTTCTGGCTCATGTAAGCGCTCTCTTTGCCGTCTTCAATTTTCTTGCGGCGCGCGCCTGTGAGTTCATCCAGGTGCTGATAAATATTATCCAGATGTTTGTACTGTTTCAAAAGATCACACGCCGCTTTTGGTCCAATACCCGGAACGCCCGGAATATTATCAGACGCGTCTCCACATAAAGCTTTATAATCAACAATCTGATCTGGGGCGATTCCCATTTTTTCTTTCACTGCGGCAGCGTTGTACATGATCACTTCAGAAATACCTTTCACCGGAATCATCACCCAGGTGCGATCGTCCACTAACTGAAATGCATCTTTATCTCCGGTCACAATGATAGTTTCAACGTTGTCTTCAGATTCAGCTTTGAAAGCGAGTGTACCAAGAATGTCATCAGCCTCGTAACCATCCAGCTCCTCCATCGGAATATTAAAAGTTTTGAGTACCTCTTTCAGACGAGGAAGCTGAGGATACAGGTCATCTGGAGGCGGTTTTCGGGTGGCTTTGTACTCCTTAAACTCAGTATGGCGATAGGTTGGGGCTTTTCGGTCCCAGGCAATACCCAGATATTCCGGTTTTTCCTTTTTATAAATGTCGAAAAGCATCCTCAGAAAGCCATAAATGGCGTTTGTAACTTCGCCGTTGGTGGTGGTAAAAGGAGGGAGAGAATGATATGCGCGATGGAAAATGGCATTTCCGTCAATCAGAACGAGCTTCTTCATGGAGTTTTGGCCTTTAGTGGATGGTTTTTAGGGGCTTTTTCTGCTATAATATTTCGATATCAGTGTATCACAACCTGAATAAATCTATATGGGGAAAGCTGAATACCAAAAGGTTCTGGAAGCCAAAAAAAAGGCAAAAACAAAATTAATGGGAGAGAGAAAAAACTCCAAGGAGCCTTTAGTTCTGGTTTTTGCAAAAGCAAAAGATAAAGAAATGCTCTTCCAATTACTGGAAGGTTTTTTGGTTTTGCCGTCACATGTTGTTGTAGTTACAGACGCACAACCTGGTGATCATGCCAAACATCTTTCCGGAAAAATTTCCTGGATGAATCCAAAAGATTTGGCCAACGAAAAAAATCTTGAAACATATTTGCATGCAGCAGACATGGCAGTTCTGTTTGAAGAACCATGGCATGAAATTCAGGATTTAATGCAGCATGGGGTTGTTGTTATCGGTCATGAAAAATCTCCGATGTTGGAGAACTATCATCCAAATGAAGAAACAGGAAACAGTTTTACATTTGCAAGTTACAATCCATGGGCGATGTTTATGGCGGTGGTACGTGCACACGAGACCTATCGTTTTCCATATGATTGGATGAACATTGTGAGAGTAATGTTGAAAGGATTGTAGAAATAAAAATATGAGGCCATTGACTTTTGGCTAACCCCGGAGTAAAAACGCTACTCTTGTTTGAGTAGTGCAACCGTTTCAAAAAACGGTACAGCTCCATCCAAGATGATCTTTGGAATTTTTATGCATGGTGGCTTGGTGAAAATGTGCACAATTGTGTTCGCTTTCACCAGGCCATCAGGACAAGGCCTGGGGAGAACAACGTCGTATGGAAAGAGAGATCGGAAAGCAACTGCAGATCACTGTTCCGCCGGCTCTGGCCGAGCTCAACGTGCCCGATGAAGTGCGAGATCGCATCATCGGCATGTGCGCCGACCGGAAGATGTGGGACCCGAACACCAACGCGATCAAAACCCTGATCGTCGATGGCACGCTCTACCTGCTCGCCATGGTCGATCAGAAACCCTACGTCTACGAGGCACGGCCGATCAGCGAGGTGGAACAGGAGCGCTACAAGAAGGAGTTCACCGACAAGAACGGTGCCTTCAGCCCTCTGGAGTGGCTCCTCCACCACATCTCGCACATGACGACTTCGTTCGTCTACTCTGGCAAGTTCGTCATGCTGCGAAACGGTGAGGGCTTCGCCTTCGCTCCGCTCCAGTGTGATCACTGCGACCTGAATGTTCACTGCCTCATCGTGCTCGCCCGGCGCGACCGCATCACGATGGTGAACATCGCTATCGAAGCACGGCAGATCTATCCCGCACCCGCGGGCTGATCAAGACAGCACTTCCTTTCGTCCACATGTTTCAGTTCTGCTGACTGCGGCTCGTAGGCCCATACTCGCCTCGCTGCGTCACATGCAAAAATTTCTATCAGGTTTGCGGACGTTCCCTGAATATAAAAACGTCCTTCCCAAAAACTGAATAAATAAGCTTATTTTAGCCCAAAAATTAACTCAAAATCGTTTGTCAAAAAGAGCTTTCTGTACTATATTCTCTTCAGTCCATTTTCTGGACGAAATTTCTAACTGTCTTTGAATGCCAAAAGCACGAGTCATTGCAAGCCTCGATATTGGCAGCTCCAAAATCCGAACTGTTGTTGGTACTCTTGAAGATAAATCTCAAGTTCCAAATATTATTGGTGTAGGAATAGCTCCATCCACCGGCCTCCGCAAAGGAGCCGTTATTGATGTTGAAGAAACCATTAATAGCATTTCGTCTTCATTGGAAGATGCTGAACGTATGGCTGGCGAACCAATTAATCATGTATTCCTGGGAATCGGCGGAAACCACATTGAATCCATCAACTCCAAGGGAGTTATTGCCGTTTCACACGCCGGCAACGAAATCACAGAAGACGATGTTGATCGTGTGCTTGAAGCTGCGCAGGCCGTAAATATCGCAGGCAATCGCCGTATTTTACGCATCATCCCAAAATCTTTTACGGTTGATGAACAAAAGGGCGTGAAATATCCGGTAGGCATGACGGGCATCCGTTTGGAAGTAGATGCACACATCATCACCGGCATGATCCCGAGTGTAAAAAATATTGAAAAATGTGTTCTGCAGGCAGGCGTGGATATCGATGACATCATTCCGTCTTGTCTGGCATCAGCCGAAGCGGTCCTCAGCAAGCGTCAGAAAGAGCTCGGTGTAGTTGTGGTAGATATCGGTTGCGGCGGCACATCCGTGAGTGTATTTGAAGAAGGTACAACACTTCACACTGGCGTAATTCCAGTGGGTGGCGAAAATGTAACGAACGATATCGCTATTGGTCTTCGCACATCCGTAGACACTGCAGAAAAAATTAAGATCGAATACGGAACATGCAACCCGGCAGACGTAAACGATCGTGAAATTATTGATCTTTCTTTGGTAAGTAAAATCGACACTCAGAAAGTTTCCAAGAAACTCATGGCCGAAATTATTCAGGCTCGTTATCATGAGTTATTTATTCTCGTAAAAGACGAACTGGCCAAGATCCACCGTGACGGTATGTTACCGGCAGGCGTGGTTCTCACAGGTGCAGCAGTAAAAATGCCAGGAACTATCGATTTAGCCCGTGAAACATTAAATTTACCGGTTCAGATAGGCTTTCCACAAAACTTCGACGGCGTAGTGGATAAGATCGATGATCCGGCTTATGCCACAGCTATAGGCCTTATTTTATGGGGTTCACGTCTGGAGAACCGCACCTACGGTTTCTCACTCAAAGGCCTGGATTTCCGCAAGGCGTTCGGTGGTATGAAGGATTGGGTAAAAAATCTCTTCCCTTAGTTTGCTGAATTACATTAAAATCTTCTTGACACTTTATCAAATTTAAGCAAATATTACCCTCCATTTTGGCCCAAACGGTTACAGCCTGCGCCAAATAAGAATATCATCATATCAAACCCTTATTTCCCCTTCATATGGCTACGAATCCGCAAAAAGACTCCCTTCGCAACCTATTCTCCGGTTCAGCCCAGCTCGGCAAACGTACTCAGGAAGTTATGCCTGATATTAGCCCGGTGGCGAACATCAAGGTTATCGGTGTAGGTGGAGGTGGTGGAAACGCATTGAATCGCATGGTTAAGGCCAATCTTCGTGGTATCGACTTTATTGCCGTTAACACAGATGCTCAGGCTTTATACCACTCAGAAGCTACTATTAAGATCAATATCGGTAAGGCAACTACTCGTGGACTCGGAGCCGGCTCAAACCCGGACGTAGGCCGCCAGGCTGCAGAAGAAAGCCGTGAAGAGATTCGTCAGACTATTGAAGGAGCAGACATGGTATTCATCACATGTGGTATGGGTGGAGGAACAGGTACAGGTGCCGCTCCGGTTATCGCAGAAATCGCTAAAGAGATGGGCATCCTCACAGTAGGTGTTGTAACAAAACCTTTCTCATTCGAAGGTCACCGCCGCCGCCAACAGGCTGATGACGGTTTAGAAAACCTCAAGAACAAGGTAGACACTCTCATCACAATTCCAAACGACAAAATTCTTTCTATCATTGATAAAAAGACTCCACTCACAGAAGCTTTCATGGTTGTGGACGATGTACTCCGCCAGGGTGTTCAGGGCATCGCTGATCTCATTACCGTTCACGGTATGATCAACGTGGATTTCGCAGACGTAAAAGCTGTGATGGAAAATGCCGGTTCAGCTCTCATGGGTATCGGTTACGGTACAGGTGAAAGCCGCGCTATCGAAGCTGCCAAGGCCGCTATCGAATCACCTCTTCTTGAACTTTCAATCGACGGAGCTAAAGGTGTACTTTTCAACATCACCGGTGGCAACGACCTCTCCATGTTCGAGGTTGATGAAGCAGCACGCATCATTACAGAAGCTGCAGACCCAGAAGCAAACATTATCTTCGGTGCAGTCATCAACGACTCTTACACAGGTGAAGTGAAGATCACAGTAGTTGCTACAGGCTTTGACGACTCCCCACGTGAACGTCCGTCCGTTATCCGCCAGCATGTATCACTTGGCAACCAGTCTGGCATGGGAGGCGTACCTGCTACACCAAACAGCAACAGCACCAACAATAACAACAACATGAAGTTCTCCGACAACGAACTCGACATCCCTGCGTTCATTCGCAAGAAGATGAACTAATTCCTGCACAGGAATCTACAAAAAAATTTTCATAAGGAGACCCCGCACAGGGGTCTTTTTTGATCCACACACTTATAGAAGTGCATCAAACGTTTCTGCGTAACTTCATCAAATCAAAAGGCCCCTGGATATGTTTCCAAGGGCCTTCACTTTATTTAATCTGGTATGTTCCCTTCAACGGAGTCGGATGCTCCTCTGTGAGCGGAACCGTCTCGTAGTGCAACGTCTGAGTATCTGCATCATAAGGTCCACAGCTACTGATGCTTCCTTTCTTCAGATCAACAACCGTAGTCACATTATCAAACCCCGGTAAATCCGTAACAGTTACCTCGCCGCCGGACATGCCGGACTCAGCACAGAAATAAAATTTATCATCATCCGGAGTAAAACCGTACACGTCAATACCGCCATAAATTTGATGTGTTTTATTCGCGATATCATAAACGCCAATACCCGCAAACTCCCAGTCATACAGTTCATAAACCAGATATTTGCCGCCTGGAGAAAATCGCAGATTATTTACATTAACAGATATGTGATCAGCCGTATTGTATTCAACGGCCAGTTCATTCAGACCATTTTGATGAACAAAAATTCTATAGCTGCCGTCATACCAGTCAATCCAAGCATCTGCAGCCTCATTACTCACCTCTTCCAACATGTGTTTTGTTAACAGTTCAGAAAAGATCGTGTTCAGTTTGCCACCGATAATCTGCATCTTTACTTTATAATACTCGGATGCACCTTTTTCACTATCAGCCTCCAAGTTCGGCAATGTTTTAACCTCGAATTCATAAGTGTGCAAAGCTGTCTTTTTAAAGGTGGTACCATCAACAAAAGCGTAAGGGAAATCCTTATACAAAGTCTTAAACGCCGCCAGACTCATATCAGGTTCAGCCTTCATGGCGTAAGCCTTATCCAGATCTTGTGTATGATCAGAAATTTCACTGTAGTAAGTATCAATCAGCTTATGATCATTCATTTCATCAATCGTCAGTGAAGGAAGAACCGTCAACTTTGCATCCAACCGATAAATCATTTCAGCTATCTCACTGCGCGTAACCTTGGCGTCAAAACCATTGATTGAAACGGGGATAGCACCTTTTTGTGAAAGCGCGTCCACGTAAATACCATACCAATCATCATAATCTTTTGCAGGTACAATGAGCTCATTTGCGAGCAGAGTATTGCGTAAAATTTTTGCTGCCTCGGCGAAAGAAATAGGATTTTCAGGCTGGAAAGTTTTATCAGGGTAACCATCAACTATATGAAACTGTTGAGCCATGCAAACATAAGGCGCATACCAGGCATCCGCAGCTACATCATCAAAACTCGCCCCCGTACATTTTGAAATTTGATCTTCAGTGTACATGGTTTTTACCAGAATTTTTACAAATTCAGCCCGATTCACACTATTATTCGGACCAAAATTTCCGCTTGGATAACCGCCTACAATCCCCTTTTGCTGAACATAATCGATTGCATTCCAATAAGGATTAGAACTAAAAACATCCGGGAAATCCGCATAGGAAAGGGCCGGTACAACGATTGCCACTGAAAATAAAAAGAACGAAAGAGTTTTCTTAAACATAAAAAAGTAAGTGAAGTAAGAACTTATAGATATAGCAAACAGTCACCCGGCAATTGTATTACAATAAAAGTGGCTAAGATATCAGCAAAAATTGATGCTAATCCACAATTAGGTTCTTTCCTTAACCCTTCTTCGCAACCGCAACATCCAGATCGGGTGTGCCTTTCGGAACTGATGGTGCGCCCTTTTCACCCGCAATTCGAGCAATCTCCTTTAAAATAAACTCTTTCGAACCGATTATGTCTTTTTTAAGACCAAGATCCTTATTTTGATCTGCCGAAATCGAAAACTGGTTTTCACCTTTTCTCGCGATTCTATCAACATAAATATTTACTCCCTGAACAGTAATCCGTCGCCCACTTCCAACCGTATCAAGCCAATCAACTGCTTTACCGGTTTCTTCATCGATACCTTCAACTTTCAACTTTGCTGCGGGAACCTCTTCTTCAAATACTCCCTTTACATAAACTCCGCTCGCAAGATTAACTTTATCAACAGCATCTTCTATCTCGCCAACTTTCAACTGTTGGTCACCATAAGCTTTTTGCGTACCCTTATACCATGAGTAAGCTTCATTAAGTCTTTGCTTATAATCAGGCCGACTTTTTTCCTCAGGGCCGGCATTGAGTAACCTATCACGGTTCGCCTTTGCATCTTCAAAATTTTTCTTGAGTTTCGGCAGTTTCGCCCTTTCTGCCGCAAGTTTGCCGGTTTTATCAGTTTCAGCCAATGATTTATGCGCTTCCTCAATAGCAGCATGATAGTTAAGAGAAACAGATGTAGCAGTTCCTAAAAGATCATCTTCTGAGCCCATTTTTTTAATTCCCGCGAGCAAATCGTCAATCTCCTTGGCTTTTTGCTCTAGAGAAGCAATATCTGCAAGTGAAACAACCCCCTTTGCCTGTAACTGAAATACTACTGTTTCTTTTGATTCATCAAAATCCGCAGTTGTCGGATCATCAGGCTTATCGCCTTTAGTTTTGCTAATGGTCTCTTGATGAAGAGTTGCCAGCACACCTCCACGTAATCGTGAAACATTGTCGGAAAGGGTACTCTTAAGAGTATCTAATTCATTAGTTCTAAAATTACTGCGTCTGGTATCTGTTGTTTCATCTGAAGCCAGATTAAGTTCATCCATCTCAGTATATTTAGCATCCAGTTTTATAGATAAGGGCTTGAGTTTAGCCAAAAGAGCCAACGCCTCGGCGCCCTCAAGAGTTACCTCTTTATCACCGCCAGCATCTTTGACCGATGTGAGTAAAATTTTAATTTCAGTTTCTAATTTAAAATATTTTTGAATATTTCTATACGTTTCCATATTCCGATCAATCCCCTCTTTGGCAGTTTTTTGCGCTGCAAGGATTTGTTCAATATAAGGTTTATTTTCGTCTTCCTTACCTTTTTCTGATTTTATTTTTTTAATTGCCTTGCTTGCGATATCATCAATCTTTCCCTTTGCAATGCGGACCGCCTCCGCAATAGATATCTTTTCAATATCAGTTGAAAGTTTATTTGCCGACTCGGCTATTTCTGTTTCAGTAGTTTGCTCAATGTCAAAAGCCTCTTCGAAAACGGCTCTGTTTGGAGCAAAAATTAGGTTTTTCTTCTTGGAATGAAGAGTTTTCATATTAATTTTTGTATTTTATTTTTTAATTAAAGTTCGTTTTACAAAGAATTTTATTTCTTTTTTCCAAAAAATTTCTTTCCTAGAAAACCAAAGAAACTTTTTTTCTTGGTATCTTTAGTAGTAACATTTGTACTTTTTGGAACGGATTTTTCAGATTTTTTCTTTTCAACTTTTTGTGATTTTTTTGGTGCAATCTTCTGAATTTTTTTAAATGACGGTTTTCTCGTTGAACGAGTTTTTGTAATTTCTTTTTCAGATTCAACAGCCATTTTTGGCTCTACAGAGATATTTTTTACTGGTTCAGTCTGCTTATTCTCTTTCTGAATTTTTTCGGTCACCTGCATCTCATGATGTTCAAGTTTCTCAATCTTGTGTTCAAGTTTTTCAACTTTATGTTCGATTTTAGCCTCTTTCTTCAAAAGTTTTTCCTCTTTATGAGTTATGTGTTCAACCTTCTCCTCAGTCTTTGTAAATTCGGCCAGCGCACGTTCAATCTGCGGATCGGTCGCGTTTTCATAAGTACGAATAATCATATCCTGTTGTGAAACAGGCAGACTTTGAAAACCCTCTGATTGCCTCAGAAGTGTGAGAAGTTCTTCAAGTAATTGGGGATTTTGCATAAGATTTAATCAATAATTTACGCTGCCGCCTGCGGATTTGAGCCGGACTCTTTTTCATCCAGATTCATGATCCTTTTTGTGAAGTTCACATGATTCTGAGCTACATACCCAATCGGGCCATCCGGAGGATTCAATCTTACCTTGATATAGTTTACCTTCTGTCCGTCAGAAGTTTCAACCTGCATCACATTAGTGTCCACGATTTGCAGTTCTGTATTAGGTGGAAGGCTGGTTATTTTGGCTCCTGTACCTTCTAATCGAAAATTCGGTGAACCTATAACTCCGTAATATTCATCTTTTTTCTTCACCTTTTCATCAAGTTTCAGACCGGCATCAGCAGAGGTAAGTTTGCCCTTTTCAAATCCGGCAAAATATTTATCAGCTCCCATATTAAACTGTTTCATAACAGCATCAGTTTCGGTTGTAAGACCCTCCTTTTTCTCAAAAGGTTTTCCGGAAAAAATAACACTCACCTGGTCGTTGAGGTTTGCCAGAATCAATGCACGTTTTTGTGCATCACCGGGTTTGTTAAAAGTTTTGAGTGCAGCTAAAGCATTCTCACAAGCCGCAGCCAGCTGACCTTTTTGAGCTTCTACAGGTTTATTATATTTTTTCCCCCACTCATCCAGGCTCTCATTTCCACCCTTAAGCACATCATTTACCTGGGCTTCAGCCTGACTTTGATCTTTTGCGACTTCAATATTAATGATTGTATTAATTTTTAAAGTCATTACATCATTTAAACGATTCAGTTCAGCCCATAATTTTCCTCCAGGGTCATTCCCATCCAGACGCATTTCTGCATCTTTGGCAGCTTCATATCGAGTAAAGATTATTCGTGGATTAAGAAATAAATCATCCATAGTCACATCATTACCCTGCGTACCGTAAAGAGTCGTTACCTGTATAGCTCCACTCGCCATTTCGGCATATTCGGGACCAAGTGCCGTGATTTTTGCGAGAACATCTTTCGGTAAGTTTGGATATTCATCTGCCATACCCTTCGACATGCTAGTCATGTAATCAGTCCATTTTTTTTCAAGATTTGCTCCTTTCGTCTCAACAGTTTTGGTCATCCGATCAAGTTTTGGTTTATTTTCAAAATAATTAAGAGTCAATCGGATAAAATCTAAACGACTATTAATATTTTCAGGTGTTAAATCACCTGATTCACTTAATTTCAAAAGATCAGCTTTTGCCTTTGTAGCAGCCTCTTTTATCGCAGGATTATCACTTTTTTCGTACCCATCAAGTTTTTTTAAAAGAGCATCCTTTTCCTTGTTGAAATTTTCTCTGGCTTTATCAACATCATCTTGTGTAACCTCTTTTTTTTCACCACCCTCTTTTTTTTCTACCTTCTGACCTTCAGGAGTGCCACCCTCAAAAATAAAACGTTTGTGTTTGAGAATATCCTCATTGTGTTTGCAGAATAACAACATATTTATTTCTGATTAGAGTTATCATCAAGTTCGCGCAGAATATTATCTGCGGCTTTTTCAGATTCCAGAATTTGCGTGCGTTCATTTTCCTTGCGCACAGTTGTCTCAAAATCGTGTTTAATGAGATGAAGTTTTGCTGTATTTTCTTCAATCGCCCGCATCTCCATTGCCGGAGTAATGCCTCGTTTTGCTTTTTCAGCAGCGATTTGCCGCTGTTCATCTTCAAGAGTTGTGATCATTGCTTTCTGTCCCTCCTCATCAAGAGTGGCGATCTGCTCTACCATCGATTGAACCTCACGATCAGTCATGCTGTGAATACTTTCCGAAAGCATCACTAGATTTCGAAGATATTCGTTTTGAATTGGATAGTAATAAGCCATAGGATCAGGAATGTTGACTTAAAATATGTTGGAGTAAGACAGCGGCCACTGGCACCAGCAAAATGACAACCACACCAAAACAGCCTTTTTTACGAATCGTTGAAGGTAATGATTTTAAAATTTCTTCACTTGAGCGAGCAGACTCTTCAAGCTCTTTGTCCGACTGTATTTTGAGAGACATTGTGTGAAGCCGTTTGCTCTGTTGTTTTACTTCACCGCTAGCATCAGTGACTTCTTGCGTAGCAGCAGCCATTTTTTTCTGCTCTTCAATGAAAACTTCTATCGCTTGATGCATCTGTTCTTCAGGCAGATTCATCAATTTCATTTTCATTTCTCCTTTTTTCAGAGCATCCAACGACTGATAACTTTTTGAGTTTTCCAGAAGTTGAGCCAGCTGATTTTGAAGTTCTGTGTTTGCCATAAGTAAAAATCAAACCCTTAAATTATGCGATTGAACTGACCTCTTTCGGACCAAATTTCGCAGCATATTTTTGTTCACCAGGAGTCTCTTCCGGGCTCTTATAATTTGGATTTTTCTTTGCTGGATCCAAAATAGAAATTTTACCGTCATCAACTTTTACCAGATAACCGACGATCGTATCCTTGTGAGTAAATTTACCGATGTTATATTCAGTAATTAATTTTTTCATTGCCGAAAGCGTATCCTGGAAACCTTTTCCACTTTCACCACCAACCGTATAGTTCGCCATAAGTGTGTGGGAAAGGTAGTCCATACCGCGTTTGAGTTCATCTTTCTTTTCCTTAGCCGAGCCTTCAACCTGGGCAGGTTTTCCTTTCTCTGAAGCCATGGCCATTGCGCTCTCTTTTTTATAAGGTTCACTTTTTACCTCCTTGATAACTTGTTCGCCCTTATCATTTGTTGATGATTCAAGATGAACAATGCGCAGACCATCTGTTCCTTTGCGTATACCAGTGGCAACTAAAACTGTTTCATCCTCTTTAGTTTCGGCATTTTTTCGAGTAACCTGTTCCGAACGGATAATGACTGTTGAACCGAGAGGTGCATCCTTTGATTCAAGCCATGTAATCTGT